>JAEEGL015195285.1_pt1 | contig 32322 bp, 33 predicted proteins | sample 9134231 | NCBI WGS metagenome assembly JAEEGL01 (sample SAMN16246548, study PRJNA631951) | gut metagenome | biome: gut microbiome; feature: rumen; material: fiber-attached | host: Bos | place: Iran: Karaj | collected 2018-10 | reverse complement strand
ATATGCATATGTGCCTTAATTATCTGTCTTTTTGTCTTTATATTGTTTGCCTTAATGTTTGCTTCTCGATTTTGGGAGGCACCATAGAATAAACTGGATTTCTTGAATGAAGTTGCACAAATATATTACAGTATAACGTACGTGATTGGGATAGGCTAAGAGTGGCATTTTTGACCTAGGGGATATACAATGTATATACAAAAGGAGGTGTTGCTTATGCAGGCTCAAGTAAAGACATGGGGTAATAGCCAGGGAATTAGAATACCCAAAGAAGTGCTTCAAGAAGCAGAGGTTTCAGTTGATGATATTCTTGATGTAAAAGTATCTAATGGAATGATAATGCTTGTTAAACCATTTAGGCATAAAACATTAGAAGAGCGTGCTGCAGAATTTGGTGGACAGCTCCATTTAGATGGCGAGTTTGATTGGGGTGAACCGGTAGGAAGAGAGATTTGGTAATGAAAGAAGAATTACATCAGGGGGATATACTTAAGATTGAACATATTAAAAAACCGGTTCTTGTCGTAAGTAAGGATTTCTTTAATAAGTCTTTTGAGATAATTGGTTGTCCTATATATGAAAAAGGAGAAGCAGGACCATTACACATACATATCAAGGCTGAAGATGTTGAAGGATATGTGCAATGCGAAAAAATGGCACTTCTTGATTTGAGTATAAGAGGATATTCAAAGATAGATAGGATTCATTATCCAGATATTATCAATATCACAGATGCTATACAAGGAATCTTCGATTATATCTAACGTAAGTAATATCGCAAGTCAACCCCCTTTCTTCTTTGACGAAAAAACCCTGGAAACCTTTATCCAAAACGCCATCCTCATTTCATCAAACGGCGAGCCGCTCAACGGCTGCGCCGGTTGAGAAGTCTTCGTAATCTTCCTGATATCCCCCGGTGCAAAAAGCTCCGGCAGAGCGCCCTTCACTTTTGTTTTCCTTACCAGACTGCGCTCTTTCTCTCTTCCCGAAGCCCTCTCTGTCTCCACGGGCGCAACATTATAAAACTTATTGGTCAGACTCAAAAGACTGCTAAGCTCATTCATATCAACCTTCCCCCTCATCTTCAGAAGCGCCGCCAAACGACAACACATAACGGGTCAGCCTGCCCTCGCTGCTTTCAGCCGGAAACAGCCTCTTAAAGACCTCATCTGCCTTATCCGTCACAGCAATAAAACGAAGCTCCGTCGTCTCATCGTACCTGTCGGCTATCGCCATAAGACTTCTTACCGCCATAGCCTGTAATAGCTCCAGATGCCGGCTCATAAGGTGGAACATATTAACCAGAAAAGAATCCCCTTCTTCCGAAACGAGAAAACATCCGATGATCTTCCCGTTCTTCTTATATACCGTGCTGAAAGAAGGAGAATAATCCAACACCCCCTCCTCCGGTTCTATCGGAAGAAAATCCATTAAGAGAGCGGCCTCTCCGCTCCCCGGCTCAGGAGCCTCTTCAAATCCCTCCTTCACCCCAGCCTCAATGACAGCCGCAAGCTCCCGGCTCTCTCTTGCACTGCTCAAAGAAAGAGAAAAATCCGAATATGATCCGACGGGAGCAAAGCCGCAGTGTTTTAAAAATAGCTCTGCCGCCTTCTCCTTTGCTTCCCCTTCTTTGCCCTCAGGTATCAGGCACTCCATCTCCACAGCCCCCGCTTTGGAAAGCCGTTCCTTCATACGGGCTACCATGGCCGACCCCACGCCCTTTTTTCTGTATTCATCGGACACGGCGATACTCAAAAGCCTCGCAGTTTTATCTGCCTGAAAGACCGCAGCACCAATCAGCTCATCCTCATCATCATTGAAGGCTCCGAAAGCATATACATCTTCGTCCGAAAGGGAACCTTTTGCGTCAGCAGAAAGAAACCCTTCGTATTCACCCTGCTGCGACTTATCCAGGGCTGCAAAAGACAGATTAAGATCAAAACTCATATTTCATACTCTCCCTTTACCGTGCAAGACGATCTGCTGTCTCAATGATCCTTGATGCAAATGCACCTGCACTTTCTCCTTCACTTCGCTCTATGGTATCTGTATTTATCTTAAATGGTGGATCCGCTGCAGAGGCAACGGCACTCACATATCGTATGATAAGCTCCACGGCCTCCTTTTTCTGTTCTCCCGTGGTCAGAAGAACCTTTCCGCCTTCAAGGAGAATGACCTCGCAGTTATCATAATCCAGCTGTCCCACGACTTTTACAAGCTCATCCGTTCTCTCCGGAGCCGAAAAGATGATGCCCATCCCCTTCAGATATCCGTTTTTTTCCAGGTGCTCATACATCAGCTGAAGAAAATCCTTATTATAAAAGCCCGTATCGGGATCTATATATCTGCTGCGGTTTTTCTGTATGCGCAGAGTAAGGAGCAGTCCTATGGCAAAGCCGAGTGAGCGCAGGCTCGAATGGATCAATAAACCGAGTACGCAGCCGGTCACGACCGGAACGATAAATACATCAAGCCGCAGGAATAAAGGCGGTCTTCTCTCGTCCCGGTGTCCCGCGACTACCCTGTAGGCTTTGATGGCAAAGATCACCTGTATCGCAGGCATGACGATGAATGTATCAAGCAACATGATCACTATGATCACAAGAGAAGGATCCGGATATGATATCAGTATGGAAAGGATACTGACGGCAGAAAACACTATCCCTGCACCCGCCACAACGTAATAAGGCGTATAGCGCTTCTTGATATGACCCGGACTCTTATATACACAATAATCCACGAATATCATCCAGAGAAGTGTCAGTATAGTACACGTGGATTCCGAGAGAAATGCATCCAGAAGCTGAATGAAGTCCGGTATCCTGCCAACGAAGTAGCCCATGGTCTCTCTGGCAGAATATATGACATCATTTATCACACTCACGCACCCCTCAAGCAGTGCAAGGCTGCACATTGCAAGGAATATCTTCCTTTTCATGCTGCTTTCCGGATTGTTACCGGCAAATGCCCCGATTCTGACATTCTTCAGGTCTGTAACGAGCCACAGATATATCGCAATGGAAATCATGTCTACGATCAGGAAGATTATGTATTTGATCTCCTCGATACTCATCAGAAAAGACTCACCTCCTCCATCCTGCTCCCTGCAAAGACAGTCTCACCCTTCCTGCCCGGCAGCAGGTAAGATACCATCGAGCTTACATATTCCGCATGTCTTCTGATCACTATCTTTGTATCTGCGGGATAGGTCTTGATCGCGGCATTTATGGAGAAGCAGAGCATATTGAGAAGGTCCAGACGGGAGTCGGGACCTATGGCCGTAAAGAGCACAGGCATGAGGATGCCTGAAGGAGTCCTGTGTATCAGGAAAAAACCGTTTATCCTGTCATCCGTTGTAACACAGCAGGATATCTGCGGATCGTACCATTCCTTTGTCATGACCGCGAGATCATCCATGAGTCCCGTTTTCTCATGAAGCACACAGTTTGTGATACCCTGCCAGAACTGCAGTTCATCCAGCTCACCTATGTTCTTTATCGTATCCGGGATCTTCTTTTTTTTGATCTTCATGGACGCAAGCTCCGAGACCTCCAGAATGATATCCCGGCCTTCCTTTTCCTCAAGGTCAAATTCTGCTGTCTGAAAGGCCTGCTTTTCTTGTGATGTCATTTGGGCCCGTTCGAAGAAGCTGCGTTTTACGTCATCATCTGCTGTCCTCTCTCCGTATTCATCCAGAAGCTGCCCCAGCACTTCTTCATTACGTCCGTTGAAATCAATGAGCTCGGCTTCGGGACCTTCTTCTTTATCTTTCAGCATCCATACGAGGATTCCCTCTGCCTGCCCTTCATCATTCATGGCTGCAAGAGCGCGGCTGTGCCTGCGGGTGAGGTTTTCTGATGTGTCCGGCAGCATGAGCTCCTCACAGCCGCTTTGTATATCCTCATTTATTTCCAATATCTGTGGCACTGTCTGTATTCCTTTCACATCGCCTTAAGTACTTTAAGTGCGATGCTCTCCCGTACAAAATCCTCTACCGGTACTACATTTCCTGCAAGATAATGTATCAGATCGACTTCCGTTTCATTGCCTGTGGCAAAAGAAAGCATGAGTTCTTCATCCTGTGCCCCATATTCCGAGAGGATCACATCCATCACTCTGAGGCAATCTATGATATACTCCGGATGATCTGCTTCGGCATACATATGGTATATGATAATGCCTTTGGGTTTGGTCTCGCAAAGAAGCAGTCCCGCTACCTTCGCCCCCTCAAACACAACCGATGACAGTACAGGGTTAAAAAAGTCCATTGTAGCTATCGAGTTTTCGATGAAATAATCCTTCAGTATCTTCTGTTCTTTAGCCGTACACTGACTTATGGACCTGGCCTTCTGTACCGCCTCCGTCTGTACGTTCTTTCTGTAGACATCCGAATAGTTAAGAGCGGCATACAAAACAGCATATTCCCTGCCAGCACCGAACATGTCGTAGCCTTCATCCGCAAAGAAGAGCATCATGCTCTCATCCCGCGGCATGATATATCTGAGCATTCCCAGGCCGGTTTCTTCAATGACCTTTTCAATCTCCTGAAGCATGAGGTGTCCGATATCATTCAGACTCTCTCCCGGCTCAACATGAAATACAAGAATGTCGGATATCACTTCCGTTGACAAAATAGCCGAAAACCCCAGCAGATTTCCTTCGTCATCTACGGCTGCCAGTACCTCCGCTGCATCCGGGAAAGTTGCACCAAACTTTGAGGCGTATTGCAGGAGCATCTTCCGCGTGTCTTTGTCATCTCTGATCCAGAACAGACTGATATTCCTCTCCATCACGCTACCCCCTGTGTAAGCTTGCTATAGATCATCTCCGGCGTAGGGTAATCGGTATCGAACTGGTCATTTGCGCGCTTTATCCTCTTGAATCCAAGAGACATGATCATTTCATAGTACATCTTATACTCTTCAGTCTTTGGATAAGCCTTATCTGTGGTGGGTTTTATCAGGACTTTATTATACAGGAACATAGTGCTCCTTTTACACATATCGAGATAGCACACCTTATAATTTGCATAATGCAGTTCAGCAAGTGCCTCCTGCCTTATACGATCTGTCAGTTGTATGCCCTGGCTCCCCGAAATATGATTGATCTTGAAGCGATCCGCTACCTTCCTGACCAGAAGCGGAAGCTTCAGCCCCTCATCTACTGCATCACAGATGGCCCTGTTGCGATCGATCCTTGCACCTATTATCCCCAGACCGATACTGATGGCAGATCCTGCTATGCTCAAAAGACCTCCTAAAGGAGCCAGCAGTCCGGTCATGGTAAGAGCACCGCCGGCCATGGTAAGTATACCGCCTGTCATATTGATCATGGCACTGTTCTTTTTATTCTTTGTCACATCTACCCGGTGCTTTATCAGGTTTTCCATTTCCTTTCTCTGGAGTTCCTTCTGCAGTTTCTGCTTTTCCTCAGCACGTGTAAGCTTTTCCTGCCTGCCCTCCACCTCCATCTTGTCCTGTTCCGTCTTATTCTGCAGATGGTTCATGGCATTGTTCAGGTGCTTTTTGGAATTAGATGCCTGTTTCAGATCGATTATTCCCGCTCCGGTCTGCAATCCTCCGGCCACGAGAGATATCGTACCTGCGCCAAACTGCAGTCCACCCCCTTTTGAGGCGATGAACTCTCCGAAGTTTGCAAACTTGGACGGATCAAAACCCGTAGCCGTCTTGTATATATCTGCGGCCCCTTTGATCACGTCCGCACCGCTTTTCAGGACACCTCCTGACAGATTTATTTTTTGCGAAGCGATCTCTACTCCCGAAAGACTCTTGGTATCGGCAGAGAAAAGATCGATGAGCTTCACGGCTAATCCGTACGCGCCGAATAAGATTGACAATCCGCCGGTTGATACTGCATATGGAAGCTTGCCCGAGAATTCCGCTACATCACTTCCGATTATCTTGATAAAGCTTCTGGGAATATCCTGACCTGCTTTTACATAGCTGATTATTTCATCTGCGTTTTTACTGGTTTTCAGCTCTGTCTTTTTGTTCTCAAGACCGGGCGCTTTATCCCGCTGAAGGGGATTCGCTCCGGCACCCTGCCCGGGCGCTTCGTCCCCGCCCAGTTTTTTCAGTTCATTGCACACTCTTTGAAACTGCCTTACGGTATCCAAAACGTGCTGCTTCAGTATCGGATCGGCGATGAGATTCGCCGGCATGTCCGAAGAAAGTCCCGCGGCATTATACATGGCAACAAGCTTACGTACCTGCACGACAGCCAGTTTAGCCACAGCCTTTATCTTCTCGGGGTTTTGTACGTCCCCCTCGAGTCCGCCGTAGTTATTTATGGTTTGATTGAGCGATTTTTCCTCTGTGTCATTTTTCAAAAACACATTAAACTCTTTGCAGTTCATGACAAAATTCGAAGCCTGACTGATGGCTGTCCAATCCGGCTTATTCTTAAATGCCTTGGCTGTGGGATCAGGTATATAATCATTTAATGCGACATCGAAGCATTCGGCGTTCGGTGATTTAGTCAGCCCGTTTTCAATAAGATACAGCATGAACAGCAGCTGCTTCGGCTTCGCCTGGGTCAGCGTGTAGACAAAGGGCTCCTTGGATTGCTCTTTTCCCGCACCGCAGTTCCTGTACATCCATGCTAGGATCGCTCTTGCTCCTTCTATCTTGGCAAGAGACACCCCATCCATTTCAGCCGGACTCCTGTCCCCCCAGAGCGTCCCTGCAGTCATTACACTGTTTACTGCCTCTTTTCTTGCAGCTCTTTCTTCATCTGTAAGATGGATATAACTGTCGATCTCGTTATCTATTTTTGTCTTATAGGATCTATTGCTTTTTATCTCTTTCGCAGTGATGACTTCGGGAGGATTCTGTGGTTTCTTCTTTTTTACTTCGTTCGCCCGGCTCTCCAGTAGCTGAAGCCTTATCAGATCCTCATATAAAGCTACTATAAATGCTCTGCTCGCTTCATTAAGGCTGTACTCCTTATTCAGTTTTTTCAGCAGCTCGTTCCTCGGGGTCTTTTTCAGTTCATCTATGGGCATTACGGAAAAGAACGGGTTCTTCATCAGATTGCATCTAACTTCAACATACTCCGCGACGAGAGGATCTAAATATTTTGCACCATAGTCATTTACGATCTTTTCGTCGGACAGCTTCATTGCATCCTTCAGGGAATAATTGACGTAACCAAAATCTTTTTTCTCATTTTGGATCACAAGCTGTATCTTCTTTTTAAAACTCGTCTGGATCTTATACCGGCATATCGCATCTAAAAGCATCTTACTTCTTTTTTCTGCGGAATCCGTGAACTTAAAGCCGGTCAGGGAATAGGCCTTAGACATATCATTAATGCTGAGTTGTCTTACCTGAAGGACCTGATTCCTTTTCCACTTGTTATCCGCATTGATCCTGGGATGGATGTATTTTGCGACCTGATCCTTTACATTAAAGGGACTGTATTCCTCATTGGCCTGCTGTAGCAATTGCTGTTCTTTCTTAAGTATCTGAACATGCCTATGTAACGGTGATACCTGAGGATTATCCAGCGGATCCATATTCAGCTGACCCATATTCAGCTGACCGATGTTTTGCTGCCCTATGTTCAGCGGATCCATACTCTGCAGCTGACTGTCCTGCAGCTGATTCCCCACCACCTCATTCAGTGCCGGACTGCTCTCCTCGATCTTTTCCTTCATTCCGTGCTGACACATATCTGATCTCCTTTATTCCATCATTCCGGAAGCATTTCCAGAAAATCATTCACAAGAAGCGTTCCTTCCGCCACCTGCTGCAGAAGGTACAGATATTTTTCCGGTATGAACAGGGCATTATCCGCAGCCAGTTCTATATCTTCATATATTTTTTCATCATCGTGATCCGAGCGCAGAAGAGAAATGTTCTTGAAGACAAGCATTGTGCCGTCCTTGCTCAGACAGAAGCTGCCGTATGGCAGATAGAAGTTCAGCTTTGATATAGCGATCGAAAGAGCGGGAACAGCTCCCGCGGGGATCTCTATCAATAAAGTGAGGACCGATGAGAAATACATGATCTCCTCAGGCTCTCCTACCGGGAGAAACGAATATTCAGCCAGGATATCGAGCATTCCCGCGCCGTAATTCGGCACCAAAAGCCTCAGCACATCCATGGGAGTGCCAAGCTCCTCTCCTGTAAATATGGTTGCCTCTTCGACACTCTCATCATTCTGAAAAAATGTCTCGAGTCTTTCCATCCATGCTTTTTTTCTTTCGTTCATGTGATTTCTCCTTCTACTTACACCATCAAATAAGGTTCGTACGACAGTCCCAAATTCACCTGGTCCTCCGGGCGGGATCCGGCGCAGCAAACGACAAAACAAACGACTTTTATCGTTTGCTATAGTATAATAAGCCAAATAGAAAAACACAACAGACGATATTGGAAATGAGTTTGCTTATAAACGCTGATTTATCAAGATCAAAAATGAAACGCTCATGGAGTCCAAAATGACCTGTGAGCGTATCGTGTAAAGAAATAAAAATGGATAAAACAGAGCTTACCGGAAAACTCAAGGAGCAGGTTGAGCAGCGCGGAAACAGCCGGGACAGTGAACCTGTTGCAATTTGCGGATCTCGATGCCATGGCTGTGGTATTTGATCCGGTCTGCCTAAAACACTCTGGCAAATATCTTTTCTACATCGACAGCGGAAAGCTTTACATAGCTGCGTTCAGATAATCCGCTGGTCCGGATGGCTTCCGCAGCCATCTTTTCTATATCTGCGTTTTCGATACCTGCTTCGGTCAGGGATGACGGCATTCCAAGACTGCGATTAAAAGCTCTTACTTTGTTTATTCCTTCTTTTGCAGCTGTCCTGTCGTCGCTTTCATCAACGTCCCATACCTTTCTGGCGAACCTGGCAAAACGGGCAGTGGTATCATCACGCAGTACATATTCCATCCAGGCGGGGGTGAGTATGGCAAGGCCCACTCCATGCGTGATGTCATAGTAAGCGCTGACCACGTGTTCTATCGGATGCACGCTCCATGCGCCGCCTTTTCCCACTGTGAGCAGATGATTCAAGGCCAGCGTGCTGGCCCACATCAGATTGGATCTTGCCTCATAGTTTTCAGGCTCTGACATTGCTATTGGGGCATATTTTACCACAGTCCTCATCACTGCCTCACTCAGTTCGTCAGTGATGTAAGCCTCGTCATTGGGCTGGAAATACTGCTCCATCACATGAGACAGGATATCCACTGCTCCTGCCGCAGTCTGCTTTGGCGGCAGAGTATAGAGATATGTCGGATCACATATCGAAAGTCTGGGGTAGAGGAGGGGAGTGTTGATCTCGAGCTTCTCGAGAGTTTTTTCATTGCTTATCACTGCACCGCTGTTCATCTCCGAGCCTGTGGCACAGATAGTCAGCACGGTGATAATGGGAAGTGCCTTACTGACCTTCGACCGGTCGAGCACAAGATCCCAGGGATCACCGTCATAGCAGGCAGCGGCAGCGATATGTTTTGAAGCGTCTATTGTGCTTCCTCCGCCTACTGCAAGTATGACATCCGTATGCTCGGTCTTGCAAAGCTTCGCACCCTGCTCCACCGATGAAAGCTTGGGATTGGGCTCAATGCCGGACAGCTCAGTCACCTTAAAATCTGAAAGAAGCTCCATCACCCTGTCATAGAGTCCTGTCCGTTTTATGCTGCCGCCACCGTAGACAAGCAGCACGTTCCTGCCATATCTTGCAAGCTCTGACGGCAGACATGCTATCTTTCCTTTGCCGAATCTTATAGCCGTGGGTACATAAAAATCAAAATCATTCATTCAGTTCACCGCCTTGTATCTGTCGTAGCGAAGATCTTGCAGATCCACATCCGTACTTCCCGTAGTGATAAGCTGTGCCAGCTGATGAGCGGCTCCGGGTGCTATGCCGAAACCATGTCCGTGAAAGGCACAGGCTACATATAGGCCCGGTATCTCATCCACCTTTCCTATGGACGGGACTCCGTCCGAGGAGGCATCCATGAAGCCTGCCCAGGTACGTACTATCTTTGCCTTGGCAAGATCGGGGAAGTATTTGATTATGCCTCGGCAGATACACGGTGCAGTCTTCGAACTTGTTACAGGTGTGCCGTTGTCTTTGTTGTATCTTTCAAGTCCGGAGCTTCCTCCGAACACGAACGAGCCGTGTTTTGTCTGATGACCGTAGAAGTCCGCATCCGCAGTTCCGAGCATCTGTCCGAACATCTGCGGCTCAGCTTCAGTGACCAGGCATTCAAGCAATGATTTGGTCATGGGTATGTCTATGCCCACACTGTCGAGGATGGGTCTGGAATCAAGACCTGCTGCAACCAGAACACTCTCTCCCTCGTAGACAGTATCCTCTGTGATCACCTGTCTGATCCGACCGCCTACGGTACGCAGAGCAGTCACACGTTCACCGGTGATGAAGCTGACACCGAGATTTCTTGCTGCCTTGTAATAACCGAGAGTCGTTGTAAGCGGGTTGGCATGACCGTCGGTGGGGCACCAGCTTGCCACTGTGACCTCATCTGAAAGATAAGGGTTGATGCTCCTTACTTCATCGCCGTCTATCATCCTGACGTCGAGACCGGCTTTCCTCGCGTTGTCCGCAAGCTTCTGCAGTATCTGCGCATGTTTTTCGTTCTTGCCGAGACGCAGATTGCCCTCCTGTCTGTATTCGCAGTCTACTCCAAGCTCTTCGCTGAGTCCCGGCCAAAGATGCTTTATGCCGTACATTACAAGCGGAAGCTCCCTCACGTCCCTGCCGGACTGACGTACACCGCCGCCGTTTCTTGAGGAACCCCCGTTTCCGATATTGTCGGAGCATTCAAGCACGATGACCTCCGCCCCGCGTTTTGCAAGATAATATGCCGTAGCGCAGCCTATAATGCCGCCGCCGATTATTATGACTTCCGCGTTAGTTTTCATCGTGATCCTCCTTACTTTCTTCAGCAAAGACTCTCATCTCTATGGGGCGCATGGGAGCCCTTGAGGTGGCAGGCTCCAGCTCTGCAGGAGATATGCCGAGCTCTCTTGCCACTATACCTTTCACCAGCTTCGAGCAGGTCTGGCCCTGACAGAGTCCCATGCCGGCTCTCAGATACCGCCTTATCTCCGTGATGGTCCACATACCGTCATGAACGGCTTTTCTTATCTCACCCTTTGTGATCTCCTCACAACGGCATACCAGCAGATCGTCGCCTTCTTTTTCTACAAAGGGTCCTATATCCCTGCTCCTGTCACTCAGTGCATTCATCAGCGGACACCTCCTTATGCTTTCCTGAAAAATCTTGCCTTCATGGCATATTCCTTAGGGACTCTCATTGTCAGAAGATTTGTCTTGTCATACACATCGAGACTCCTAACGGATACCACTTCGGCATCACATACTTTTTTACCGTCGCGCCCGAGCCCTATGCCCTTAGAGCCTTCTTCGGGCAGGGGAAGGAATTCATACGGCAGGGTCACAGTAGCACTGCCGTCGCCGCAGTCCTCGTTCACGAGGAATATTGCCTGACCGGAGCAGCTTGCAACGCACATGCCGCATCCTGTACACTTACTGTCCTTTGTAACTATCGGAAGTGATGTGATCTTATCACCGATAGATATACATCCCTGTCTGCAGGCATCCTGGCAGGGGTTACAGGGGATATTCTGAGTACACTCGATCACGGGATGTATGCCCTCCCTGTGTGTGACTCCGGGGTATCTTTCTATCTCATCCTCAGCCACAAAGCCGTTCTTTAAGAGGTTCTTCGATATGTCGATACCTTCCTCGGTCTTTTCTATGGCTTTTCCTCTGTTTCCGGGAGCGAACATACCCTGACGCAAACCGTTCAGTGCATCGTCGAGCTCTGCAAGCTCCTTTTTCTCTTCTTCTTCATCTATGTATCCCAGATATTCGGCTGCGCATACTCCGGCCATTCTTCCTTCTATCATGGCGGAAGATGCTTCCTCTATCGCACTGACATCTCCTGCAGCGAATATGCCGGATAGAGAGGTACGCCCGTATGTATCACATATCGGGACCTGACCGCCCTTTTTCGGATCATCCGACATCTTGCAGCCGGCCATCTTCAACAGCTGTGACATGGGCGACAGACCCACCGCCAGACATATGGTATCCACATCGAAATGCTTTTCCGTACCGGGGATGAAGCTGAAATGCTCGTCCACTTCGGCTATGGTGACGCCGGTCACATGGTCATAACCCTCTGCTTTAACTATTGTATGTGAGAGATAAAACGGGACTCCCGTCCGGGCTACTTTTGAAGCATGCACGCCGTAGCCTCCGACTCTGGGAGCTGCATCCACTATGGCTGCCACCTCGCATCCGCACTGCATCAGCTGGAACGATACGACGAGGCCTACGTTTCCCGAGCCGAGCATCAGTACACGCTTGCCGGGAAGCACCCCGTGCAGGTTCAGCATGGTCTGTGCGGCACCTGCACCTATGACTCCCGGAAGAGTCCATCCCGGGAAGTTGATCATATTCTCCGATGCGCCGGTAGCAACGATCACGGCATTTCCCTTAAAGTGATGTATCGCCTCGCCAAGCTTTACCACTACTTCCCTGTCCTGATAGAGTCCTATGACTGTGGCATCGAGGATTACTTCAACCCCGCTCTTTCTTGCTTCATCCAGCAGCTGTCCGCCGATGACATATCCTCTGATCTTCGCTCTGTGCTCCTTCGAGCCAAAGAATTTGTGTATCTGTTTGAAGAGCTGTCCGCCGGGCCTTGAGTTTTCATCGAAGACGACAGTCTTTATTCCTCTTTTGGCTGCTTCTATGGCTGCGGACAATCCCGCAGGTCCTGCTCCAACTATGATAAGGTCGTATCTTTTCATCACGGTCTGTCCTCACTTTCCGCTGCAGTACATCCGGCCTGCGTCCTCACATCCATTCCCTCCTTCAGCGGAGTGATGCAGGTACGTACGTTGGGTACGCCGTCCACCACCATGACACAGTCTGTACATCTTCCTATAGCGCAGAATATGCCTCTGGGCTCATGCCGCTTTGCGGTATATCTGTGTACCATCACTCCTGCGGCTTTCAGTGCCACGGCTACCGGCTCACCTTCGTAGCCTTTCAGCTGCTTTCCGTCATAAGTGAAGCTGACTTCCTTTCCTTTTTCCTGTGTCCCAAGTATGGGATGCTCGGCTATCCTTTCTGACATTTCCTGTTCCTCCCGATCATATTTTCAGGCCATTTCCGGCTTGTCCCACAGCCTCAGGCTCTGTCCGATGCCAAGAGCCTTTGCTCTTTCATAGCAGACCTTGCCCCATGCGACATCCTCAACAGGCATACCGCCCACGGAGAAAATGATGATGTCTTCATCACTCTTCCTGCCGGGTCTTTTTCCGGATATCACATCTCCGAGATCTATCATGTCCTCTTTCTTTATCAGGCCGTCATGGATCATATCCGTGAACTTCGAGCCTATGATGTTGTTCATACCGAAGGACGGATAGGGGAATTCCTCAGCCCAGGCTTCGTAGAGTGCGGTATTATCAACTATCAGAGAGCAGTTTTCTGCCATGAAATCCTGATCCAGCTCAAAACAGCTCACTCCTATGATCAGAGCTCCTTTTTTGAGCCATTCCCCCTTCACCAAAGGATAAGTGGAAGGGTCGGTATTGCCTGAATTTGCAAAGCAGATCACATCCGTATCCTTCACAAGCTCTTCCACGGTATCTACCGCGCGTATTTCCACACGTCCGGCATACTTTGCTCCTTCACTCTTTACAAAGGCTTCCAGAGATTTCCGGCCTCTTCCTTTTACCTTTACCTCTTTTATGCCGGGGCAGGCTGTGAGTATGGCTTCAAGAGATGTCTTTCCCATCACTCCCGGGCCGCAGATACCGCAGGATATGGCATCCTTTCCTGCCAGATATCTGGCTCCCACTCCGGGTATCGCACCTGTACGCATGGCACTCAGTATGTTTGCTGACATCAGTGCCAGTGGTGCTCCGGTATCCTTGTCATTGAGCATCACGGTGAGTATGGATCTCGGAAGGCCTTTGTCCCGGTTGGCACTGTTGCTTCCGTACCATTTCATGCCCGCAAGGTCGAAGGAGCCTCCGAGATAAGCAGGCATGGCCATGAACCTCCGGTCATCACCCTCATCCACAGGCATGTTAGGGAAAGGAGAGGTCTTTGGAAAGCAGAGCTGGCTTCCGTGCGAGTTGTGATTCTGGCCGCCCATCACATAGTCACCTTTGTTCAGGCAGCTTATGACCTCCTCCATTGTGTCTATGCAGGCTCCCATATCTCTCACGCCTGCCTTGATCATGTCTTCTTCGGATAAGAATAGAAAATCTATAGTCTGTTCACTCATCACAGTCACCTCATATAAGGTTCATCCCACAGGTTCAGCTGTGTACCTATACTGAGCTGCTTTGCCCGCTCGTAGCATTCATATCCCCAGGAGAGATCCTCGAGAGGCATGCCGCCTATCGAGCACATGACTGTCTCGTCCGGGCTTTGTCTGCCGGGTCTTTTGCCGTTCACTATGTCGCACAGGTCTGCAACATCCTTGCGATCTGCAGCTCCTGTCTCCACCAGATGCACGAAATGTATGCCCATGATGCACCATTCACGCTTGTGTCCAAGCTCATCCACCGGGCCACGTGCCTTGAAATTGCTCAGGTATTTACGGTACATTCCGTAGTTGTCCACTACCATGGTTGTTTTAAGAAAGTCATCATATTTCCTGTAAAGAAACGATCCCATGCTGAAGACCGTAGCTCCTTTTTTGAACCAGCTAAGGTCGAAGGCCTCCATGTTTTCGGCACTGACAGACATCGCTTCAGATACCACATCCGCATCCCGGCATGCTGCCTCCAGACTGTCGCAGATCTCTGTTTCCTTAACCTGCGGATATCTTTCCTTTATGAAAGCCTCCATGGCCATTGCTGTCTTTGAATGAGTACTGCTTCCTCTGAGCTTTATCTTTTCGATCCCGGGCAGCACCTCCATGTAGCACATGAGAGCACATTTATTGATCACACCCGGTCCTATGAGTGACAGCACTTTTGCATCTTTGTTCGCCAGATATGTGGCCGCCATTGCAGGCATGGCGCCTGTTCTCATGGCACTTAAAAGGTTGGCCGACATTATCGCTTTCGGTGCGCCTGTTTCCACATCCGAGAGAGTGACCATCAGGATCGATCTCGGCAGGCCTTTAGCGGCATTGTGGCTGTTCGAGCCGTAGTACTTCTGGCCTGCTATGTGATACTTGCCGCCAAGGTAAGCCGGCATGGCCATGAACCTTCGGTCGGGACCGTCATCCAGAGGAAAGCCCTCTATATCCGATGCCTTCGGGAAGTTCATCTGAAGTCCGTGCTCGTCTCCTTTGGGTCCTCCCAGAAGGAAGTCTTTTTTGCCGAAGAGCGACATAGTCTCCTTCATGGCCTCTATGCATCTGCCGGCATCAAGTACTCCGGCATCCAGCATGTCTTTTTCACTCAGATAAAGAAAATCAATACTCATCGTTTTTATTCCTTAAGCTTTGTCCACATCTCGTCATAAACTGCAAGTGTATCGGGATCCAGATACTTCACGAATTCTCCGCCCGATATCACATCTGCGGGTACGTTCTTGGCTGTGTTGCTTACATATTCATCACCCATCTGAGCCAGTGCTTCGCTGTTCGGGCACAGATACGGGAAATCGGCTATATTCATCTTTGCAGCCTCGGGACTCAGCATATAGTTTATGAATTTCATGGCATTGTCGTAGTTCTTTGCACCCTTGGGAACTACCCAGTTGTCAAGGAATACATATGCGCCTTCTTTCGGATATACGATCTTTATATCAGGGTTCTCATCCATGGCGAGAGCGACCTCTGCAGACCAGATCATGCCTACCGTGCAGTCTCCCGATATGAGAGCCGACTTCGGTGAATCCGAGTCATAAAGCTTCACATTTTCTTTTAGGGTCAGGAGCTTATCCTGGATCTCGGCTAGTTTAGCCCTGTCGGTCTCGTTCATGGAATAACCCATGCTCCTCGCCGTCATGCCTATGACTGCCCTGTTGTCGTCGAGTACCACTTCCTGTCCGGCAAGTGCGGGGTCGAAGAGATCGGCATAGCCGGTGATCTCTTTATCTACCTTTGCAGTATTCACTGCTATACAGGCAACACCGCCTTCATAGGGTACGGAGTACTCATTGCCCGGATCGTAGGGCTGATCCAGATATGCATCGCTGATGCAGGACAGGTTCGTCATCACCTGTCTGTCGATCTTCTCAAGCTTGTCCTGAGCTATGAGATATTCCACTGCATAGTCGCTCGGAAGCAGCACATCATAGGTTCCCTCCGACTCGGATTTAAGCTTGGAGAGCATATCCTCATTGGAGGAATAGGTCGACACATTCACCTTTATGCCGTATTCATCTTCAAAGGCTTTTATCGCACTCTCCGAAACATACTCTGTCCAAATGAAGACATTCAGTTCTCCGTTCTTTGCCTTGCTTCCTCCGCATCCGCAAAGGAGCATTGATACCATCAGTATCGATGTCATTACGCTTACCAGTTTCTTCATCATTTCTACCTCCCTGAGCTTATGCTCTTTTCTTATTGAACAGATCACCCTGTGTTAATACCACAAAGATCACGGTACCTATGAGTATCAGTGTGGACAGTGCGTTCACATCCGGTGCCACTCCGCTCTTTACGCTCTCCATCACCTTAAGCGGATATGTCTTTGTCTGTCCGTATACGAAATAACTGATGATCACATCATCTATCGATATGGTAAATGCAAGCAGTGCTCCTCCGAGTATGCCCGGTGCCAGTACGGGAAGCGTTACCTCGAAGAAGGTTGTACGCCTGTTCGCTCCGAGATCCATGCTCGCTTCCTCAATGGAAATGTCGTATCCTGCAAGCCTTGCCCTGACGTTGAAGATCACGAAGGGTATGCAGAAGGTCACATGAGCGAGGATCAGTGTCAGCATGCCGCGGGGTATATCCGCTTTGGCAAATATGGTGAGAAGCGATATGCCAAGCACGATCTCCGGTATGACCACCGGGATGTAGAGCAGGCCGTCTACTATCGCCCTTCCTCTGAATCTGTATCTGTACATCCCTATGGCTCCGAGTGTTCCGATGACCGTAGCCAGGAGTGTGGACACTCCTGCTATGATCATCGTGTTACCAAAGGCTTCCAAAAGGGAGGAATTATCCCAGAGCTTTACGTACCAATCAAGAGTGAAGCCCTTCCAGCTCATGTACGGTTTTGTGGTCGTTGCATTGAATGAGTTCACCACTATCACGCTAATTGGCAGGAAGAGAAAGAGGTACACGAGTGTGCAGTATGCCACGCTTATTTTCTTTTTCAGTCCCTTGTTTTTCTTCTTATCCATAACTCACACTCCCAACGCATCCATGTCGCCGCCAAGTTTCTGATACAGCTTCACCAGTACGAGGGTCAGCACTATCAGTACTATGGAGAGTGCAGCCCCCAGAGGCCAGTTGTTGCCGCTCTGGAACTGTCTTTCTATCAGGTTGCCTATCATGTCCGAGTTGCCTCCGCCCAGTATGTCGGATACGAAGAAGTATCCCAGACACGGTATGAACACCATGAGACTTCCGGAGAAGATACCGCTCGATGTCAGGGGGAGTATCACCTCGAAGAAGGTCGCCGCCGGCTTCGCGCCCAGATCGGATGAAGCCTCAAGCAGTGATCCGTCAAGCTTCTCTATAGCCGTATACATCGGAAGTATCATGAACGGTATGAGACAGTAAGTCATACCGAGTATGGTGGTGCCGTTTTTGTACAGCAGCTCTATGGGCTCTGACACTATGTGCAGTGATATGAGAAGGCTGTTCAGCCAGCCGCTGCTTCCGAGGAAGCTTCGCCAGCCGTATATCCTGATCAGCGAATTGGTCCAAAACGGGATGATGACCAGCATGTAAAGGATCTTCTTTTTCCTGCTTGCAGTCCTCGCTATGACATATGAGAAGGGGTAGCCTATCAATATGCACAGCACTGTCGTGATAAATGCTATGAAGACAGATCTTGCATATATCTTCAGGTAGTCGGCATCCAGCAGCCTCTCGTAGTTTTCCGGCGTGAAGCGCGGTATCACGTTGTAGTACTCGTCTATGGAGCAGAAGCTCATGACTGCCACATATATCAGAGGGACTGCCACCAGAAGCACCATGATGAGAGTCACGGGACCCACCATCACAAGGGCGGAAAGTGTATCGCCGGATGGCTTCTTTATTCTTTTTTCTCTGCTCTCTTCTTTCATAGTTCCGATTTCCTTTATGCGAGCTTGATGTTCTTAAGTGCTTCGAAATAGTAATGGCTCTCGTTGTGTATCAGCACCGCATCTTCAGGTGCCCAATACGGATAGCATCTGCTGCCGACCGGAGGAAGTTCCTGTCCGGCAAGTCTTTCTATCTTAAGTTCATTGCCGTTCGGCAGTGATACTATGCACTTTAATACAGAGCCTACATATATGTAGTCCTTCACCTGTGCCACAAGCTCGAAGCCCTCAACAGGTGTTTTTGAAAATCTCATCTTCTCAGGTCTCACGGATACGGTAGCGTATTCCAGAATGGAGAAGTCGTCCGGACATGCCACCTTCACTGCGCCGTTCTCAAGTGTCATCGTGGCTACACCGTCCGATATTGCGGATATGCATCCGTCATAGGTGTTGGTCTCACCGATGAAGGTTGCCACAAACTTTGTGGCCGGGTGCTCATAGATCTCTGTCGGCGTTGCAAGCTGGTCTATGACTCCGTCGTGCATCACGGCTATCCTGTCGCTCATGGTCAGAGCTTCTTCCTGATCGTGTGTCACGTAGATGAAGGTGATGTTCAGTTTCTTCTGCAGTCTCTTCAGCTCTATCTGCATCTGTTTGCGAAGCTTGAGATCAAGTGCACCCAGAGGCTCATCCAGAAGCAGAACCCGGGGCTGATTGATGAGTGCCCTTGCTATGGCTACTCTCTGCTTCTGTCCTCCGGACAGCTGTGAGGGATATCTCTTCTCATAGCCGAGAAGCTGCACCAGCTCCATCATTTCTTTTACCCGGCTCTTTATCTCATCCTTCGGGACCTTCTTCATCTTCAGACCGTAAGCTATGTTGTCGTATATGGTCTTGTGAGGGAAAAGTGCATAGGACTGGAACACTGTGTTTACGTTCCTCTCAAAGGGTTCCTTTTCCTCTATGGATTTGCCTTCTACCTTGATGGTCCCGCTGGTCGGCTCTTCAAAGCCTGCTATCATACGGAGCGTCGTTGTCTTGCCGCATCCCGATGAGCCCAGAAGAGTCAGGAATTCTCCTTCGCCTACCGACAGGCTCAGATCACGTACCACGTGATTGCTGCCGTATATTTTGTTGATGCCTTCTATCTCTACAATGTTCTTCATGGGTCATCCTCCCGGAGAATCCTACAGAGCCTTGTCGCCTCTTTCACCCGTCCTTATCCTGACAGCGTCCACAACGTTTCTTATAAATATCTTGCCGTCTCCCACATGATCGGTAGCACATATGTCTCTTACTTTGGTGATGATCTCTTCAACGGCTTTATCTTCCACAACCACTTCTACACGCACCTTGGGGAGAAGATTTATGGTTGTCCTGAATCCCTGCAGCTCATTCACCGCACCCTCGGTATCGGTGCTTACGCCCTTCTGTGTACCGCAACCCATTACGGTGGAAAGCGTCATGCCGCCGCAGTTTACTTCGTCAAGTATTGCTTTTATTTCTTCCAGCTTTTCGGGGCGTATCAGCATTACCAGTTCCTTCATATCCAACCTCCTCTTTTCAGGGCCCGTACTTTACGGACAGACAAAAGGGGCTTACCCATTCAGGATAAGCCCCTTCGCTTGCAGTTCTTATTTTTCGTATATGATAAAGCCCTGCAATGCTCTTTTCAATTCATATTATGTGCCATTTTTATACTACTAAAGTGCTACTCACTCATACTCTTTGACCATTTTGAAAAGCTGTACTCTGTTTGTGATACCAAGCTTGCGGTATATGTTGAGTATATGCTTCTTCAGCGTGTTCTGAGTGATGATCAGCTCATCGCAGATATCCCTGCTGTCTTTTCCTGACATCAGAAGCTTCAGTATGGTGTGTTCCCTCCTGGTACATCCGTATTTCTCAACTGCCTCCGTCACCGTAAGCTTGTTTCCGGGCTCGCTGCTTCTTTTTTTCTGCTGTTCAAGTCTGTAGGCCAGGTGATCCTTCAGTATATCCAGTACGAAGATGTCATCGTAGCGGAAGTCTTCCTTGCCTATGCTCCTGTAGAACGTAATGACACCGAGAAACTTCTTGTGCCTTGCTATGACGGCCTGAAGGGCATAGTGCCATTTATTCGGCTTGTACACCTTTTTGTAATAGTCGGTCTCCACCCTTACTTCATCCGATATGATGTCGGTCTCCCTGTAGATCAGAGTCTTGCCTCCGGCCACTATACCTCTGCTGTAGTCTATATCCTGATATTCTTCTGACAGATCCATATCACAGTTGAGGGATACGGGATCGCTGAGAAGCTTTCCCTCTTCATCGGATGCCATGTAGAAATCCGCGCTGTCAAAGTCCACGACCATCTTTAACTGCTCCAGAAGCTCAAGCCTCATGGCGTCAAAGTTTTCCGTGGTATAGATCTTGTAGATGATGTTGTTGAGCAGCATCCAGTCGTTTGCTTCCAGTCTTTTCATACTTCTCCTTTCGGCATACGCCAGACATACCTGACACAAAAAAAAGGAGCCCAACAACGTTGAGCTCCTTCGCTATGCCTCGCATTATATGCCCGACATTATCGCCGTGTCAAATATCGGTTGACTTCCGACTGATGAAATAAGTGCGATTTACATTTACATAAAGTTATTTTATAATGAGAAAACGTGTGATAAACGGCTAAATCTTCTGCCGTTTTCAAATGTGAAAAAAAGGATTAAGGGAAAACATGACAAGAAGAAAACATACAAGAAGTCTGATTGCTCTTTTTACAGCTGTAATGCTGATCACGAATGGAGTATCCGTAACCAGGATGACTCTGATGGCAAATCCGGTAAATGACTCGGCAGAGTCATCTGATCCCATGCTCTCTGATTCGCATAGAAAGTACCAATGGTATCATAAGGCGATCGGCCATGACTTTAATGATAAAGGTGGAACTGGTGTTAAGGTTGCCGTCATAGATACAGGTATAAACAGCACGCATGAAGATCTTATCGGTAGAGTGGCAAAATCTATATCGCTAATAAGCGAGACGGAAGATCGTGAATGTCATGGTTCTATTCAATCCGGAATAATAGCTGCAACCTATGGAAACGGAAAAGGCGGAGCCGGCATTGCGCCTAATGCGATGATAATCAGCATCAAGACATCGCATACCTTGTCAGACCTTGTGAATCTGGATAATGATCTGCTTATAAAGGCGCTTGACAGAGCTGCTGAAGAGAATGCAAAGGTCATCAATATAAGCCAGCATGCAAAAGCCGGTACCGGATATGACCAGCGTGTACAGGATAAGATAAACGAGGTTGCAGAAAAAGGCATACTGATAATTGCAGCTGCAGGTAATGATGGGGTATCTACCAAGAGGTATCCTGCGGCTTATGACAATGTGATGGGGGTAGCAGCATACGGCACAAGCGGAAGCCTGTATTCAGGCTCGAACTATGGAGACTGGGTCGACGTGGCAGCTCCCGGAGAGAACATATACTCTACTTTGGATGTAGACGAGGAGGGCAGCCATTACTCGGGGTGGACAGGCACCAGTGAAGCAACTGCCGTGGTATCCGGAGTAGCTGCTGTTCTGTTTTCCGAATATCCGGATCTATCAGCAGGTGAGGTAAGGAGAGCAATAATAGAGGGCGCAAAAGTGGGTGGCAGGGATGTGTCACGCGGCCTGTACGGAGTGGATATTGCAGCCTCGCTCGAATATCTCAGCGAGAAATACCCGGATAATTCGGTTTCCTATGATTCTGTTTCGGATGCCAATGTTTCAGCTAATAATACTGAAAAACAGGAAACCATCTCAGGTGATGGAAAGGATAAAGAAGAAAGCAGCAAGGAAAACGTAGTATCTGAGGACAAACCATCAGACGATTCTTCAAAGAATGAAGACGTATCAGAGAATAAGGTGTCGGCTAACATCGTTTCAGAAAACAGGTCTGATGACGGCAGGAATGAAGAAAACTCCGGAACAGATGATAATCCCCAGAATGAAACCGGGAATGAGACGCCTTCTCATACTGTTTCGGGTGATAATACCGGAAATAACTCTGAAAAGATCACGGCATCGGAAAATGAGGTGTCAGAGAACAGGCCTGTACCTGAGATAGAGGTGCCGGACAGTGTATTGAACGATAAGGACATTACCGAAGAGCCGGGTTCGGATGGAATAGTGGAAGGTCATGAGGTATCTGAGAACGCGGCAGTATCCGAGAATGCGGCAGTATCCGAGAATGGTATATCTGAGAATAACGTCAATAATGAGGTGTCAGATAATGATACAGCTACCGTATCGGATAATGAAACATCAACAGATGTGGTTTCTAATAATGGCGCAAATGATAGTGGATCAGGTTCAACAGATGATATAGAGAACGGCAACGAAAACAAACCCGGGGCACTCAGAGTAACGATATCGCAGATAGCTGATTCCGTCATCAGATGGCTGCAGAACAGTCTGGGGGAGCTGATACAGGGGTTGATTGGCTGGCTGTTTGGAAATACTACCAGCAGCTCGGGTTCGAGCAATACCACCGTGGAACTGAGGCTTGATTCTAAAGTGATGCAACCGGATCAGCTATCGGAGAATGAAACCAACCGTATAACAGAAGCCCTCCCGGATTCGGTAAGCGAAGATCAGGTTGAGTATCTTGATCTTACTCTTTCTGCTGTCAGGGGAAATGGAAGCAATGATAAAGAGGAACTTCATGAGTTGCAGGAGCCGGTAGAAATAACTGTGGATATACCGGCCAGATTCGTAAACGCCATATTAAGGGCTGGTTTTGAGCGCATTTATTATGTGGTCAGATATCATAATGGAGAGGCTGAAAGGCTGCCGGTCCAAAAGAATGGAAACACATTGGCATTTATGTCCGGGAAGTTCTCTACATATGCCATAGCATATGAAGATAAAACCATTATTTCTGAGGGAACATCTGTTGAAGCCAACGATAACACAGCTGTTGCTCCGGTCACAGAAACTACTGCTGCGATGACTGGTGACAGCCCTCTTGGAGGAAACAATGTAGCGACCGTGACTGCTAGCGGTTCGTCATCCACAGACTCGTGTTCCAAGTCCGACAGTTCCGGAACGACCGGTAACTCTGACAACGGATCAAGCAGCGCTTCCGGCTCATCACAGCAGACTTCATCTTTGATGGATACTTTGGCTGCAGGAGCTGCAACAGCCACTTTAGAGACATTAAGTATACCGCAGCTGACTACAGCGACAGCATCAAATAAATCATCAGATGATAATACAACATGGAGCGATGCGGGAACTCTGGCGGAAAGCTCAGGTATACAGGAAATGGTTTGCACTGCGGAGAACAATGAGTACTCCGACAATGCGGAGTACGGCGAAATAATAAGGACCACGGCCGGAGGACAGGGCATGGCTCATATCAGCGCGGTGACCGGCGGTGCCATATTGAGGAATCCGGATACAGGAGATGCACAGCACAGTATACTGCCTGGGGTGGTATCAATGGTCGTGGGTATGCTCATGCTGTCATTTGGGGCAATTGCCGTTATTATATTGAAGAGACGAAGATATATCTAGGCTGTTGATATAAAAGACTGCTTTATAGCATCCTTCATTATCTTTCTTTTCAATAGCCGGACCAGACTGGTCATTCTAGTCTCAGGATCATACTTTAACAGAAGTAAGATAATAATGAAAGACGAGATACTGGATACACTGGCGGATTCATTTGAGCTGCTGCCGTTCCTTTTTTAACCTATCTCCTAATGGAGTATGTGGAGCATAAGGCCGGTGACACATTTGAGAAGGCGCTGCATAAAGCTGGAAGGATAGGAACCGTATTCGGCGGAGTGATAGGCCTCATCCCAAACTGCGGAGCATCTGTAGCCATCACGCAGTTCTATCTCGAGGGTGTGATATCTCTGGGCTCGATGATGGCCGGACTTCTGACCGGAGCCGGAGTCGGATTGCTTGTACTCTTCAGGGTCAATAAGCATCTTAAAGAGAACCTGAAGATCGCGGGACTTCTGTATGCTTTCGGCGTTATAGGAGGGGTTCTTATAGAACTGCCAGGATTGACGGTGTGATCATGCGATTTTGGTTCTATAATAACACTGACGGGGAGAAAAACTGGAACAAGAATAGTTATGCGCTTGGCATTTCTTTCAGTGATAATCAGATAGGGTGTGTTTCGGAAAATAGTGAGGAAAGTGTTACAAATGATGGAAATGGAAATGCATCAGCAAATCCCACTTCTACTTCGCAAGGGTATACGGTAAACTTGACGGCTACGCCAAATAGTGGGTATCATTTTAAAAATTGGGAAGTTCTTTCTGGCGGCATTTCTATTGCTAATCCTAATAATGCTTCAACCCACTTTACAATGAATACATCGGATGTATCAGTAAAGGCACATTTTGAACGCGATTCTGAGTCCGGTGGACAGACTACGGAAAACAACGACAAAGAAGACGGTAAAGAGAATAGTAGTGACGGCAATTCATCTCAGACAGAGCCAGAGGTTCCGTCCACGGTTCCAGTAGAAACGGTTCAAATAATCGATGGTGATACTGACAACCCTGTTACGGGAATGAAAGTGTTAAACCCATTTCTTCATGATGTTGTAAACCATCTTGCAATAGCGGATTTGTATGCTAGAAGTATGCGAAAACGTGCTGTTCCGCTTATGCAAAAGAGTATTATTCCACCATATGGGGCGACGGCTGACTGGAAAGGTGCTTCGCATACGATTAGATGGTCGAACCTGGGCGTAAAGAGCGGCGATAAAATAGCTGTAATATGGTATACGCCTGCATGGTACAGATATGCATCGAATACTAGCATCATAAAGGCAACAGTGGTTGGGGATGGAACAATAGAATTTACCGTTCCGAATATGGGAGATATGGCTGTGATGTCCATTATAAAATTGGTATAAAAAATTATACCTGAGCTAAGTTGGATGGGAGGAATGTCGTAAAGGGACGGTTTTACAAATATATCCACATGAATAGGCTTTTCGCTGTAAAGAAGTAACTCACACGGATACAGAGGCGTGGCATCATCGGATTAATAGCCTACAAGCAAAGAGAGGAATAGCAATGATGACGTACGCTTTTAGTCGGAGGAAAAGGAATTGAGGTGCTATTGTAAACTTTCATAGAGATCATATATACGTAAGAGGGTTAACCCAACCTTGTTCAACTGGCTATTCGCTTTCGCCTAGAGTGGAGTCGACAACAATGTCGACTCCATCTTTCTGTGGTAGACTACTATATAGAGAAAGGATCATCATGGCGGAAGCAGGCATTGTAAGAAAAGACGGAATAGAAATGGAGTACTGCCGGTTCGGGAGCGGAAGCAGAGCGTTTGTCATCCTGCCGGGCCTGACTATTCAGAGCGTAATGGGATCAAAGGATGCCATAGAGGACGAATACGCCGTAATGAAGGATGACTTCACAACCTATGTCTTTGACAGGAGAAGAGATATAGCCGACGGCTACTCCATATATGATATGGCCGACGATACGGTGATCGTCATGAAGGAACTGGGACTGCATGATATTAATCTATTCGGCGCATCTCAAGGCGGTATGATCGCTATGGCCATTGCGGTAAGATGCCCTGAACTCGTTAAAAAGATTGTGCTGGGATCCACATCACCGCACGTAAAGCCGGAACAGAGAGAAGTGATCGACAGCTGGATAAGGCTTGCACAGGATCGCGACCGGGAAGGACTGTGCCTGAAGTACTGCAAGGAAATATATCCTGCTGACGCATACGAAAAGAATAAAAGCTACTTTGCTGAGATGGCCAAGGTCGTGACGGACGAAGAACTCAACAGATTTGTGATACTGGCAAAGTCCATAAGGGATTATGATGTATCGGATGAGCTGGATAAGATAGAATGTCCGGTACTGGCACTCGGTGCATTTGAAGACGCAGTCCTTGACAGCGATGCGACCATGGAGATAGCGGAAAACCTCGATCACAGACCCGACTTCGCACTTTACATGTATAAAGGCTATGGGCATGCCGCATTTGCCACGGCACCTGATTACAGGAACAGAGTACATGATTTCCTTATGAAGGAATAATACCATTAATGACTATCGCGGGAATGTTTCCATTTCCCAAAACACACGGCCTATTCGGATCAAACAACCGTGTTTTCGATTAATCGTCTGAATAAACGGCATCTGTGCATTTTACCTTGTATCAGATGCATTTCACCGCACTGTTCATTGTTGAAACAGGTTTTCTTTTCTATAATGCGATACACACGGCGAAAAACGGAGTGTATAGGAGAAAAGGGAGTCGATGGATTATGATGCAACTGAGCGTGAATGAACTGCGGGACAAAATAAAGGGGTGTTACACCGGGAAGAATATCGGCGGTACGTTTGGAGCTCCTTTTGAGTGCAAGAGACAGGTCAATACCGTCACATTCTATACACAGGATCTTTCTATGGGGCCTCCGGCAAATGACGATCTGGACCTGCAGCTGGTATGGCTCAATGCCGTAGAGAAGTTCGGGCGCACGGTTGATTCACACATACTGGGTGAGTACTGGCTGTCGTATATCATTCCAAACTGGGTGGAGTACGGTATGGCCAAGGCAAATCTGAGGACATCACTTCTGCCGCCTCTTTCGGGGTATATAGACAACACATACGGCAACAGCTGCGGTGCGTTTATAAGAAGTGAGATATGGGCCTGCCTGGCTCCCGGACATCCCGAGATGGCGGCCAGATATGCTTACGAAGATGCTATAGTCGATCACTGCGAAGAGGGCGCGTGGGGCGAGGTGTTCTTCGCAGCCATGCAGAGCAGCGCCTTTGTAGAGAATGATTACAGAAAGCTTATCGATATCGGTCTGTCTTATATTCCCGAAGACTGTGATGTATGCCGGGCTGTCGAAAAGGCAGTGGACTGCTATGAAAACGGAGTGTCTGTGGCCGAGTGCCGCATACAGATCCACAATGCTTTCCCGGGAACATTCGGGATCCAGGGTATCATGCTGAAGGATATAGATCCTGAGGGCAGCAAGGGCATGGTGAACGGCAAGCCCGGATATGATGCGCCTGAAAACATCGCTTTTTCCATCGCAGCATGGCTGTACGGTGAGAATGATTTTGAAAAGAGTCTGCTTATCGCCAACTCATTCGGTGAGGACACAGACTGTATATGTGCGAGTCTTTGCAGCACGCTTGGCATACTGCTCGGAGAAGATGCCATACCTTCAAAGTGGAAGGATCCGCTTGATGACAGGATATCCACATGCTGCATCAAGAATACAAGCATAGGACTGTGGATACCTGAAACGGCAACAGAACTCACAGAAAGGATCCTGCGAGATATACCTCTGATACTGAATCAGGATCTGTGTGATATATTCGGCGCGGAAGGGATGTCTGTCACATGCCGGGAGAACAATGACCTGTTCTGTGACAGCTCTGATGCATATATGCCCGGGATCAATTCGTTCTGCAAGAATCCGGGTCTTACTGTCCGTGAAACTACAAAACTTTCCCCGTATGTCATCAGGAAGAAATACCCGGCTTTTTTCCTGATGATAGATCTGAACGGAAGTATAAAATATCAGGTCGGACGTCGGCGCAGGATCACCGTGACCGTATCAAATGATTTCTACTGGAATGAACAGCATTGGGTCAATATCACTGCATATTCAAAGGATGATGTGTCGATAGAATCAAACGGGGATGTAAAGCTTCCCCTGAACAATCTGAGCGGTAGCTGTGCAAGAACTGACATTTCCTTCGTTGCACAAAACAGTAACCGGGGCAGCATAGATATTATGATCGGAGTCAGTCTTATCGGAAGACATTCGCAGGGAGCCATAAAGGTCACCCTTTATCAGGAGGCAGCCGATGCAGACGAATAAGATCAGACTGAACGACAGCGCATATCTGACATCATATGTTTGTGATGATTACCGGGTGGATATCGCTCCGGCCGCCAGGCCTGCGATGATCATATGTCCCGGAGGCGGATGGATGTTCCTTTCCGAACGTGAGGGTGAGCCTATCGCGATAGAATTTGCCAGAAGAGGATATATGGCATTTGTGCTACATTATACCGTGTCGGACAAGCAGGCAGAGCCCGGTGATTTCGGATTGATATACGGAGCACTTAATGAGATCGAAATGGCATACGATCATCTGCTCGATCTGGCTGAAGATGATATAGTCGACAGGGGAAAGATCTCTGTGATGGGATTCTCGGCGGGAGGACAGCTGGCAGCACTTTTTTCTTCAAGACATGCGGAACTGTTTTCGGTGATACTATGCTATCCGCTGCTCGATATCGCGGATGAGACTGACTTTATCAGATCTCCGCTGTGTCCGCCTGAAAACAGGGAGATCATGGAAAAGTGCTTCGCCTGTACCGGGATCGGAGATCTGTCCGGGGATGAGTGGCACCGCATAGATCCGGTCGCCAATATAAGCTGTGATATGCCGAGGACCTTCATATGGCATGGAGCACTGGACAATCTCGTGAGGGCTGCCGGAAGCCTGAACTATGTACATCGGCTCATGGAAAGAGGCATCAGGGCAGAGCTTCATATCTACGACAACTGCGGACACGGGATATCTCTCGGGACAAGAGAAACGGCAGCTGTCGCTGATGAAATAAACGAATACGGAACTGTATGGTTTGATCAGCTGATAAGATGGATGGAGGAACTTAAAAAATGAAGAGAAACAAATGGGGGCTGTTTTTCATACTTCCCTATACCGTCACGTATCTGGTGTTCACGGCGCTGCCGATAGTCATCGTACTTTACAGGTCTTTTTTCACGAATTACTGGAAAGGTCTCAAGGAAGTGGGACCGTTCTTCTCGGGGTTTGACAACTATGTAAGTCTGCTGTCCGACAGCAACCTTCATATGTATCTGACAAATACCGCGATAATGTGGATCATGGGCTTTCTGCCGCAGATAATACTGTCCGTCATCCTGGCCGCGTGGCTGTCCGATCACAGGCTGGGACTTAAGGGAGTACAGTTTTTCAAGACTGTGATATACTTTCCGAATCTTATCATAGCGGCATCATTTGCATCGCTCTTCTTCTCATTCTTTGCAAACACGGGACCCGTAAATACTCTGCTGATGGATATCGGTATCATCGATGAGCCGTATATGTTTTTCTCGAATACCTGGTCGACGAGATCTCTTGTGGCATTCATGAACTGTACCATGTGGTTCGGCAACACGACGCTGCTGCTTCTGGCAGGTATGCTCGGGATCGATCCTTCACTTCGCGAGGCGGCTGAGGTGGACGGAGCAAATTCAAAGCAGGTCTTCACCAGGATAATACTGCCGCTGATACGCCCCATACTTCTGTATGTCATCATCACATCACTCATCGGAGGTATACAGATGTTTGATGTTCCTCAGATACTGACAAAGGGAACCGGCAATCCGGGACGGACGACCATGACTATACTCATGTATCTGAACAAACACATGTACAGCAAGAATTACGGCATCTCCGGAGCGCTGTCTGTCATATTGTTCCTGATCACGGCAATGCTTTCACTGATTGTCTTCTCGGTCAGCTTCAGGCAGGAAAGGAGGTAACGGATATGAGCAACAATTCCCGCAGGGTCATTGTATATTCGGTGCTGATCATAGTCTCATTTCTCTGTCTGTTCTGGTTCTATGCACTGTTTATCAATGCTACAAGATCAAACGGAGATCTGACGCGAGGCTTCTCGCTCATACCCGGGACAGCCCTCATCGACAACTGGAACAATATGCTCCACTGTGCACTACCTGTCATGAGCAGTATGAAGAACAGCCTCCTTGTAGCACTGTCCTCTTCTATACTGTGCAGCTACTTCTCGATAATGACGGCATACGGAATACATGCATACTGCTTCCCGGGCAGGAAAATATTTTATACGCTGGCAGTCTGTTTTATGATGATCCCCAAACAGGTGACTGTACTGGGCTTCGTGGATCTGGTGGGCAGGATGCATCTCCGGGACTCTTTCATTCCTCTTATCATCCCTGAGATAGCCGCACCGATCGTCTTTTACTATATGATAAAATATATGGAGAGCACGCTTCCGATGTCGCTTGTGGAAGCGGCAAGGATAGACGGTGCATCGGAACTGTATATCTTCAACAGGGTAGTGCTGCCGCTCATGAGGCCGGCGTTCGCGGTACAGATGATCTTCAAATTTGTGGAATCCTGGAACAACTATTTTATCCCGGCACTGATACTTCATGATGACAGCAAGAAGACCATGCCCATAGTCATCTCCCTGCTCAGAAGCTCGAACTTTGCCAACTATGATAATGGGCTGATATACATGGTGATAGCGTTTTCGATACTTCCTTCTGTTATAATATATCTGTTTCTGTCCCGCCTGATCATCAGCGGGATCACAAGCGGAGGAGTGAAAGGTTGATCAGGATCAATATAAACATTATTGATGAAGCCGAAGATGAGAAGATAGAAGTCTTCTGTCACGAAGACCATAAGGAAAAGATGTACGGGATCGCAAGAGGATTTGCGGATGGCAGCCGTAAGATCACCTGCAAAAAGGATGATAAGACATATCAGATAAGACTCGACGATATCCTTTACATCGAAACCGTGGATGAGCATCTTTTCATATACTGTGCGGATGAAGTGTACGAGAACAGGATGCGGCTGTATGAAGCAGAGGAGATATGCAGGGATACGCTTTTCTTTAAAGCTTCCAAATCAATGCTCATAAATATCAAAAAGATCGACAATATGAAGCCTTCTCTTTCCGGACGGTTCGAGATCACTATGATAAACGGGGAGAGGCTGCTGGTGTCGCGCAAGTATGTGAGCGATCTGAAGAAAAAGATGGATCTGTAGGAGATCGGATATGATGGGAAAAGAGATAAGAAATATACTGAGAAGATTTGTAAGTATATCAGGCTACAGTCTGATAATGCTGGTGATCATGGGGCCGGTGCTGCATGTCATAGACGGGGTGGGCAACGGCCAGATAGGAGCGATCGCGATATGCACATTTATCGCAGCTCTTTCAAGTCTGGTATTCATATCCGGTAAAGAGCTTCAGGGCGCGGCATGGTGGATACGCGAGGTGGTATGCCTGCTGATAAACGTGGCGTTCGCCCTGCCTGTCACATATCATGTGGGACTCTGGCATTCGGTAACAGGTATGACAGTCATGATAATCATTATCATCATGATAGCTTTCGGGAATCACCTGATAGAATTCTTCTTCGATATGAGGACTGCAAGCCAGCTCAACAGAAAGATCAGAGAACTGCGCTAAAAAGTCTTTCCGTTGGGGCGTTTGAATTCGACTTTATTCTTGAACTCAGCCGACTCGGCATCGCCGGAAACCTTCTCATAGAAGAAGGTCGTAGGATCGTTCAAAAGGGTCTTGAGCTCCCTGTCGCGCCAGGTGCGTCCTTTAAGAGTATCACACCACGCCTGGAGAGCGCCTTCTTCTACCGTGACATTGTACATTGAGGTGCCGGTGACCATCACTCCGCTGATCTCGAACTTTCCCTTGTCATCTATGGTGAAGTCTTTGCCGAAACCGTTTATGGCACCGAGGTCGACTTTGTTTTTGTCGTCTGCCGCAAAACAGGGTACGCTACATGATGCTGTGTATGATCCGGCTATTACAAGCGCGATGAGAGAACAGAGTATCGATCTGTATATTTTTCCGAAATGTCTCATATGGCGTCCTCCTAATACTCAAGTCGTTATAAGAATTATACCACAGGATACAGGCTGAACTGAAATGGTATTTGTATACTTTTAGGATGTATATATTATAATATCTTGGTTATATAATTCGAAATGTATGCTATGCCTGCGGAAGGTGTAAGAGGGGGATGATCCATGCACAGGAGTGTAGATCTGTTGAAGAGAGTAAAAGAATATATAATACCCCGGGATGCGGAGATCCAGGTCGCCGCATTTAATATTCTTGCTGTCTGCGGGATAGTCGTAAGTATCCTGACTGCGACTATCAATGCGATCTCAGGCAACAATCCTGCTGTAGTGATAACAGACCTTGCCGGAGTCGTAGTTTCTATGGCGCTTATAGTGTACTGTCACAGGACAGGCAATTATAAGGCGGCGATGACGCTGACTGCATTTATCATTTT
>JAEEGL014199671.1_pt1 | contig 32323 bp, 32 predicted proteins | sample 9134231 | NCBI WGS metagenome assembly JAEEGL01 (sample SAMN16246548, study PRJNA631951) | gut metagenome | biome: gut microbiome; feature: rumen; material: fiber-attached | host: Bos | place: Iran: Karaj | collected 2018-10 | reverse complement strand
CAGACCGATCCGAGCGAAACATAATGCGTCGTCAGGAACGGGACAAAAAACAGCAGCACGGCTACCGGGAAATACGACGGGTGAAACGAAAAAACAAATCCCGCCATGGCAGCCACGCCTTTTCCGCCTTTAAAGCCCATGTAAAACGGATAATCATGTCCCAGCACGACACCCGCAAACGCGTATTCCTTGTACAGCAGAGAATAAGCCGGATCGTTCCTGCCGAACAGTGCCCACACCAGCAGAATCGCGGCCAGCGCTTTCAGAAGGTCCAGCAGCAGTACCAGAAGCCCCGTGTTCCGCCCCATAACACGCATCGCGTTGGTGGTCCCGGCATTCCCGCTTCCCTGGGTCCTGATATCGATTCCCTTTTTCTTTCCGATAATATAAGCCCACTGAAGCAGGCCGAAACAGTAGCCTATCAGAAGACAGGCAATTCGAATTCCTATTCTCATTGATATCTCCGTCCGATGATTTTTATTTGTTTTCTCCCCGTTCCCGGACTACCAGCCGGATCGGCGTCCCCTTGAACCCGAAAGCTTCCCGTATCCGGTTCTCCATGTACCGGCGGTACGAAAAATGGAACAGGTTCTTGTCGTTTACGAAAAACACAAACGTCGGCGGCGCCACGCCTGCCTGCGTTGCATAAAAGATTCTCAGCATCCGGCCCTTATCAGAAGGCGGCTGCTGCATCATAGCCGCTTCGTTGACGATCTCATTAAGGACTCCCGTCTGGATCCGGAGATTCAGGTTGTCGTAAACAAGATCAATCTCGTCATAAAGTTTCTGGATACGCTGGCCGGTTTCCGCGGAAATGAATATGATTTCCGCATAAGGGATGAAGGAAAGGACCCGGCGGATTTCAGCCGTATATTCTTTAACCGTATGATTGTCCTTTTCAATCAGGTCCCATTTATTTACCGCAATTATAACGGCCTTTCCGCGGTCATGCGCGATCCCGGCAATCTTGGCGTCCTGTTCCGTCACGCCCTCCTCCGCGTCGATCACAAGAAGCGTGATTTTCGCCCGCTCCACCGCACCGACACTGCGGAGGAACATATAGTATTCCAGATCTTCTTTTACTTTGCTTTTACGGCGGAGGCCGGCGGTATCAATAAAGATATAATCTTTTCCGTTATGGCGGACATGCGTATCAATGGCGTCCCTCGTAGTTCCCGCGATATCCGAAACGATCACCCTGTTCTCGCCGATCAGCCGGTTGACGATCGAACTCTTCCCGACGTTGGGTTTTCCCACGATCGCCACACTGACGCTGTCGTCCTCTTCCTCATCGTCCCCCGGTTCAGGGAAATAGGAAACCACAACGTCCAGCATGTCGCCCAGGCCTGTTTTATTGGACGCCGAAATCGGATAAGGATCCCCGATCCCGAGATTATAGAACTCATAAATGTCCGCTTCCTGATTCTTCGGATTATCCGCCTTATTAACGACCAGTACCACAGGCTTCATTGCACGGCGCAGCATATTGGCGACTTTGTCATCCGCGTCCTGCACACCCTGTTTCAGGTCGACCATGAACAGGATAACGTCAGCCATATCAATGGCGGCCTGGGCCTGCTCCCGCATCTGGGACAGGATCACGTCTCCCGAGTCCGGTTCGATACCGCCCGTGTCGATCAGTGTAAAAGTATAGTTCAGCCAGGTACAGTCCGCATAAATCCTGTCCCTGGTCACGCCCGGCGTGTCTTTAATGATTGCAATTTTCTGGCCCGCAAGCGCATTAAATAGAGTCGATTTCCCCACATTGGGCCGACCCACGATCGCTACGAGCGGTTTTCTCTTTTTAGACATGGCTCTATTCTACTCGGTTTTTCATTTTCCGTAAATGTCCTCCTTGCATAATCGGCAATCCTGTCCCCCATAAACTTGAAACCATTGCCGGAAATCGGTAGAATACTCTCGTAACTGCCGTTCAGCAGTTGGTCAAGGAGACTCAGCATGAGTAAAAACATCAAGTTATACAAACAGCTGGAAAAATCTCTTCCTGTTGCCCCGCTCGGGATTATCGCCATCCCCGGATCAGAACGTCTGGCGGAACAAGTCAACAATTATATTGTCGCGACACGGCACGCCGATCATAATATTGTCAAGAACGATCCGGCTTTCAACGATTATGTTAAAGACGATTACCGGATCAACGTAAGATTCGACCGGCTTGCCACCGGCGAAGGACACGTCGTCATGCTCGAGACAGCACGCGGAAAAGACGTTTTCATTTTTGCCGACATCACCAATCATTCGGTTACTTATCAGATGAACGGCTTTACCAACTATATGTCTCCCGACGATCATTTTATGAACCTGAAACGCCTGATCGGCGCCCTTAACGGCAAAGCCAGGCGGGTTGCTGTCATCATGCCCTTCCTGTATGAAGGCCGGCAGCACGGCCGGAGCGGCCGGGAATCCCTCGACGCGGCACTGATGTTCAGGGAACTGATTGATATGGGCGTTACCAATTTCATCACCTTTGACGCCCATGACCCCAGGATTTCAAGTGTCTCCCCGCTTTCCAACTTCGACAACTTCACGCCGCCTTATCAGTTCCTCCGCTCCATCATGCACAGTATTCCGGACCTGATTGTCGACAAGGATCATATTGTCGTGATCAGCCCGGACGAAGGAGCTGTGGACCGCGCGGTTTATTTTGCGGGCGTGATCGGCGTAGACGTCGGCATGTTCTATAAACGCCGCGATTATTCCACGATCGTCGGCGGCAAAAACCCGATCGTTGCCCATGAATTCCTGGGCTCCGAGCTTAACGGGAAAGACGTCATTATCATCGACGATATGATTTCCTCCGGCGGCAGCATCCTGGATACCTCAAGACAGTTAAAGGAAAAGGGCGCGGGCCGCGTTTTCCTGTGCACTACGTTCGGCCTGTTTACCGACGGCCTGGAAGTCTTCGACAAAGCCTACGAACGCGGCGATTTCGACAGGGTGGTAACGACCAACCTTACCTACCTTCCGCCGGAAGTTTTCAGCCGGGAATATTTCATCGAAGCAGATATGAGCAAGTACACCGCCACCATCATCGACTTTATCAATCACGACCAGTCCATCACGACTGTTTCGGCTGACACCAGCAAGATCCATGAGATTCTGGAAAAATATAACCGAAACCAGGCTACGGAACTGGAACAGCAGGAACTGGAGAACGTCGAATTCTGAATGGGATTCAAGATGCCCTATCCGATCAAAAACCGGCGGCAGCTGGGTTCCGTCATGGAACAGGCTGCCGCTTCTTTTCTGGAAAAACGCGGTTACAGGATATTGGAGAAAAACTACCGGTGCAGATTCGGTGAAATCGACCTGATCGCGTATGACCCGGCGGGCAGTGCCCTGTGCTTTATAGAAGTGAAATACCGCTCAGGCAGCCGGTATGGCGACCCCTCTGAAGCCGTGACGATAAAAAAACAGCGGACAATCCGCTGCTGCGCTAAAGTATATCTGGCTTTTCATCAGGAATATGCCGGTTGCAGCGTGCGTTTCGACATTGTATCCATTCTGGGCCCTTCAGCCCGGATCATCAAAAATGCTTTCTAATACCGGATGCTCAGACAATCAGACAAAATGCGTAATAAAACTGCGCCGGTGGATCGGGCAGGGACCGTATTGTTTTAATGCCCGGATATGCTCCGCGGTTCCGTATCCTTTATGTGAAGCAAACCCATATTCAGGGTAAATCCGGTCATACTCTTCCATCAGTCGGTCCCTGGTAACCTTGGCCAGGATACTGGCAGCCGCGATGGACGCGCACTTCGCGTCTCCTTTGACCACTGCTTTCTGGGGAATGGCAATTCCGGGGATTGTCACCGCATCCGCTGCAATAAACTCCGGCGCGGCAGACAGTTCCGAAACAGCGTTTCTCATGGCTTCGAGTGTTGCCTGCAGAATATTGATTTCGTCAATCCGTTCCGGTGAAGCCAGGCAGACCGCATAAGCGACAGCCTGCTTTTTAATTTCGTCAAACAGAACGTCCCGGCGTTTCGGGGTTACCTTTTTGGAATCGTTCAGATACGGGAGTTCAAATGACGCGGGCAGGATCACAGCCGCAGCAGCTACAGGCCCGGCGAGAGGCCCTCTGCCGGCCTCGTCGATTCCGCAGATAAGAGGAAAATGACAGGACCCCTTATCAGCTGCAGCATCCGGAAAAGCCTGCGCAAACATTTCCAGTTCGAATGCGCGCATGACGGTTATCCGTTCTCTGTCCAGTTTTTCTCTTTCTGCCTGCTTCATTGATGCTTCAGAATTCCGAAACTGTCGAAAGGATAAATACGAAGCCACGCCCGTCCGATGATATCGGAACGCCTGATATTCCCTACGTCCTGAAACCGGCTGTCCTTGCTGACTGTCCGGTTGTCGCCCAGAACGAAGTACTCATCGTCGGCAAGCTGGAGTCCCTTGCCGGCTACGCCGGGATCCGTTATCCTCGCGTTGCCGTAGTTTTCTTCCAGCAGTTCGTCGTTGATATAGATATTTCCGAATTCGTCGATGCGTACCGATTCACCCGGCATACCGATCACACGTTTGATATAATATGTTTTTTCCGCATACTGGTAAGGAAAAACAATAATATCAAAGCGTTCGGGGTCACGGAAACGATACGTGATTTTATCCGCGATCAGCTGGTCGCCGCTTTCGAGCGTCGGCACCATGGAAGTCCCGAACACTTCTGTCCGCTGCGCCACAAAATGGACCAGCAGGAACGTCACGAGCAGGACGACGGCAATATATAAAACGAATTCAAAAAATTCCCTGATATATTTCATGGTTTTATCGGTTATACAGACGGGGCCTGGTTCTCAGGCCTGTTTTCCCGGACCGGCACCTCGTCCAGCGTTACCCGTCCGATCCGTCCGTTTTTAAAGTCATCCAGAATAAGTCTTTCCGTCCGGTCTGTATCCGGCATCGCCCCGGGAAGCATGAGATTCTTCCGGACTGCAATCTCTTCAACGGAGGAAGCCCCGTATTTTGCCGAAAGCATGCCGGGATAGTTGTCTTCCAGGAACCGGAGCAGGTAAGAAACACATTCCTGCCGGTCAAGGACATCCTCATTCATCGATCCGACCAGCATCAGGCGTATCGCTGTTTCTTCATCCTGAAACTTCGGCCAGGTAATTCCGGGTGTGTCCAGCAGTTCCAGGTTGCGGTTAAGCTTCAGCCACTGCTTTCCCCGGGTTACTCCCGGTTTATTGCCGGTTTTCGCAGCAGCCTTTCCGATTACAGAGTTGATGAACGTGGATTTCCCGACGTTCGGGATTCCGGTCACCATAGCCCGCATCGGCCGCCCGACAATCCCCCGCCGGCGGTTTCTTTCAATCCGTTCCCTGCAGACTTCAGCCACCATGGAAGGCACCTGGGCGCATTCTTTTTTATTCCGCGCGTCGACAGGCCGTGCTGCGATCCCGTTCTGTTCGAAATACCGGCTGAAAGCAGCAGTTTTTTCCGGATCAGCCAGATCCGTTTTGGTCAGAAGCAGGAGTCTTGATTTGCCGGCCGCAAGACGGTCGATTTCCGGATTCCGTCCGGAAATCGGAATTCTCGCGTCAACCAGTTCAATGATCAGGTCGACCAGCTTCAGGTCTTCTTCCATCGCCCGGATGGCTTTGGTCATATGGCCCGGGAACCAGTTGTAATTATCCATATCAGCGCACCCGTCCGAACGACATTCCCCTGCCCGGCAAGGAAAACCACACTTTTCCGATAACGGCGCTCTTCCGGACGTTTCCGATACTGGCGGAACGGGAATCCTCGCTGCTGTTCCGGTTATCGCCTATAACGAAATACTCGTCGTCAGCAACCGGAATATCAACACCGGCCACCCCGCTGTCCTCAATATAACTGTATCCGGCGCTCTTCGGATCCGGAATACCGTTAATCAGGATCTGTCCGTTCTCAATCCGGATCGTATCGCCGGGCATCCCGATAACCCGCTTGATGTAGGGACTCGCGTCCTCATTTCCGCCGGGATAAAAAGCAATGACGTCGTACCTGCCCACATGCGTAAGCCAGGGGCCGACCCGGTCTACAAGCACCTGCTGCCCGCTGTGGATCGTCGGTTCCATCGATTCGCCGAATACCGTAATCCTTTTACCGAAACCAAGCGATAGAATAACCGCCAGCGCGACAGCGATTACGGTATAAAAAACCCACACAAACATCTCCTGGATCAAATCCAGGCGGATCTTTGATTTCCGTTCATAAAAACTGAGGCCGTACGGCGTCTGTCTTCTGCGCATACCGATGCTGCCCGAAATATCGCTCCGGTCCCGGGTCCGGACTGCCGTCCTGAACAAAAGTAGGAGGCGGTCCCCCGTCTCCTACCCTTCTTTCCATCAATCAACAAGTAATCAATGAGAAAACGATCGTATGATTCCGGATTATTCGGCCTTTTCTTCCGCCGCTGCCTTTGCAGCTTTGCCATAGAGGCCGACACGTTCTTTTACTTTCGCTTTCTTGCCGCTTAAGCCGCGCAGGTAATTCAGTTTTGCCCTGCGGACTTTACCGTTGCGGATGACCTGGATGTCTTCCACGTTCGGGGAATGAAGCGGCCATGTTTTTTCTACGCCGATACCGCTGGAACGCTTACGGACGGTAAAAGTTTCCTTCGCGCCGCCGCCCTGGCGTTTGATGACAACGCCTTCAAAAACCTGGATTCTTTCGCGGTTGCCTTCTTTGATCCTGTTCGAAACACGAACGGTATCGCCGACTTTGAACTGCGGAACCTGTTTCTTTTCCTGGGCCTGTTCCAGCTCCTTGATGATTTCTCTGTTCATGATGTTCTCCTTTTCCGGATGTTCTTGCCCCTGGAGCCGGCAGCGGACCATCTCTTCTTCTGATTCGGGTCATATGCCCGTCTGTCCGGGCATATAGCCCGCATTTTACTGCAATCCGGCGCCTGCCGGCCTGATCGGCCGTCTTTTCGGAACCGGTGCAGCCTTACTAAGATATCACATTATCCCTGATTGTTCAAGGGTTATCAGGAATCTCGTTCAAAACCTCGCCCGCAGGCACGTCTGAAGTCTTCCGTCTTTTTTTCTTCGGGGGCGCAGGCGGATGCTCCCGCATATAAGCTTCATAAAGCTCAGGCCTGCGCCGCTTCGTTCTCTCGAGCGACTGCTCAAGCCGCCAGGCGTCTACTTTCGCGTGATCCCCGGAAAGCAGGATCTCCGGGACCGCTTTGCCGCGCCAGATTTCCGGCCTTGTGTACTGCGGGTACTCCAGCAGCCCGTTCTGGAAACTGTCGGTCTCTGCGGAATTTTCATTATGCAGCACCCCCGGAATCAGACGGGAAACAGCGTCAATAAAAACCAGTGCCGGCAGTTCGCCGCCTGTCAGGACAAAATCACCGAGCGATATTTCGTCCGTAACGACTTCTTCAAGCGCCCGCTCATCGATGCCTTCATAATGACCGCACAGCAGGATCAGGTGCTTTTCTTTGGCGAAGGAAGCCGCCGTCTCCTGGTCAAAAATCTTTCCCTGCGGTGAAAAGAAAACAAGCCTGGTGTTTTCCGGAAGTTTTTCCCGGACTGCCGCACAGCAGTCATATACCGGCTGCGCCGCCATCAGAAGGCCTGCCCCGCCGCCGTATGTATAATCATCCACACGGCCGTGTTTTTCGAGTGTATAATCCCGGATATTCACGGCCTCCACGTCGATCAGCCCTTTTGCACGGGCCCTCGCCATAATGCTGTTGTCCACACCGTTCAGGATCATATCCGGAAACAGTGTCAGCACATGAAAAACCATTAAAGGTCCCTCAGCCCGGGCAGCAGATGGACTTTCATCTGTCCCGCCTCGGGATCTATGGAAAGAATGCAATCAGGAATTGCGGGAATCAGCAGTTCTTTCCCGTTTTCCATTTTCACGGAATATACGCGGTTTGCTCCGGTGAACAGGACGTCAGCGAGTTTTCCCAGTTCCTCCCCGGTATCTTCCGTAACGGTCAGACCGATCAGGTCGGGGATATAGTATTCCCCTTCCGCCAGCGGCATTGCATCCTTCCGGTCAATATACAATTCTTTTCTTCTCAGGCGTTCTGTGTCCTCAATCCGGTCAATCCCCTCAAAACCCAGAATCACCTGGTTTTTGAAATATTTGACACTGCGGATCTTAAGACTTTCTTTATTTCCCTTCCCGTCAGCCAGGCGCACTTCCTTCAGCCTGGAAAAACGGCGGGGATCGTCCGTAGTCGGATAGACTTTAACCTCTCCGTGCAGACCGTGCGGTGAAGTAATGATTCCAACGCGAAATTCCTCAACCATTGCTCACGCTTCGTCCTTATCGGTTATGTCGACCGTCACTCTCGTGTTGTCAATCGTCGACGCCGCTTTCACAACAGCACGGATCGATTTTGCGATCCTGCCCTGTTTTCCGATCACTTTCCCCATATCGGAGGGAGCGACCTGCAGCTTGATACGAATGGTACGGCCTTCCTGTTTTTCTGTGACAACGACTTCATCCGGATGTTCGACAAGCGCTCTGGCCATGACTTCTACCAGTTCTTTCATTTCATAAGCCCTCCAGCCTGTACATCAGCGAATGACCGATCAGCGGATTCCTGCCTGTTTGAAGAGTTTTTTCACAACGGTTGTCGGCTGTGCGCCGTTCGCCATCCACTTTTTCGCCTTTTCAGCGTCAATCTGGACGGTTCCGGGATCCGTATTCGGATCATAAAAACCGATTTCATCGATTTTCTTGCCGTTCCTCGGGGTAGAGGCGTCCGCTACTACGATGCGGTAAAAAGGAACTTTCTTTTCGCCGATTCTTGCCAGTCTGATTTTAACCATTTCTTTTCCTTTCTTTTGAAGCGCTCAGCGCTTCATTTTTTAATGCCGATTTATGCTTCTTTCCTGACTCAGAACGGGAACCTTCCCCGTCCCGGCAGGCCGCCGAAGGGATTGCCGCCATGTTTCCGGCCAAGCAGCCCCGGTGCTTTCTTCATGAATTTCTGTGCCTGGGTAAACTGTTTTATAAAACGGTTTACTTCAGCAATGTCCAGGCCGCAGCCTTTCGCGATCCTGAATTTCCGCTGCGGCGTCATGATGTTCGGATTCTCGCGTTCTTCCGGAGTCATCGAATAAATAATGGCTTCCGTATGCGCGAACATCTTCTCATCGACCATGCCTTCAATTTCGTCTTTGCTGACGTTCATTCCGGGCATCAGTGAAAGAAGCGATGAAAAGCCGCCCATCTTCCGCATCTGCCTCAGGCTTTCCAGATAATCGTTGTAATCGAATTTTCCTTTTTTGACCCTGCCAGCGCGTTCTTTGTTTTTCTGCGCGTCTTCCTGTTCAAAAGCGGCCTGCGCTTTGTCGATCAGGGTCAGCACGTCCCCCATGCCCAGGATCCGGCCCGCCATCCGGTCCGGATAAAACTGTTCCAGGTCGGAAAGTTTCTCGCCCATACCGACGTACAGGATCGGCTTGCCGGTCACCGCTTTGACGGAAAGTGCGGCGCCGCCCCTGGTGTCGCCGTCCATCTTGGAGAGAATCACGCCGTCTATACCGATTTTTTCCTGGAAAGCGGACGCGATATTCACCGCTTCCTGACCGGTCATGGCGTCCACGACCAACAATGTCTGGTGAACGTCCACCGCAGCCTTGATATCCAGAAGTTCCTGCATCATGTCTTCGTCGATCTGCAGGCGGCCGGCGGTATCCAGAAACACGACGTCCTGCCCGTGCGCGGCGGCATAAGCGACCGCGTCCTTCGCGATCTGCGGCGGCATTTTCGCCGGATCGTCCGAGGAATAAAACGCGGATTTAACCAGTTCGGCATTCACACGAAGCTGTTCCACGGCAGCGGGCCTGTAAACATCCAGTGCAGCCAGAAGCGGTGTTTTCCCGCGGGTTTTAATCATGGCGGCAAGTTTTGCGGCACTGGTCGTTTTACCGGAACCCTGGAGACCGGCCATCATAATGACGGTAATCGATTTCCCGGGCTGGAACTTCAGTTCCATGGTCTCCGAACCCATCAGGGACGTCAGTTCTTCATTTACGATCTTGATAACCGTCTGCGCGGGATTGAGGCCGTTCATTACCTCGCTTCCCATGCAGCGTTCTTTTACGGCGCCGACGAACTGCTTCACCACACGGAAATTGACGTCCGCTTCCAGAAGCGCCATCCGGACTTCTTTCAGCGCCGCGTCGATATCCTGTTCGGAAAGTCTGCCCTTTCCGCGCAGATTCTTAAATATATTCGATAATTTGTCGGATAAAGATTCAAATGCCATATTACAGACTTTCTTCTCTCAGCTTTTCCGCAATGCTTTCAAGCCTTTCTCCCAGCCCGGTCTCGCCGGGCGTTTCAATAAGCTCCTCTATCGACTTCCCGATAAAAGCCACTTCGCCGGCCAGTTCTTTCAGTTTCCTGCTCTTCTCGATCAGATGAAGTTTATTTTCATAATCCTGCATCTGCGCTGTCGTGCGTTTGACCAGGTCGTGTACGGCCTGCTTGCTGACCCCGGTATTCTGCGCGATTTCATTCAGGGAAAGATCTTCGTAAACCGTCATTTCATAGATTTTCCGCTGATGATCCGTCAGCATCGCCCCGTAATAATCGTAGAGCAGTCCTTCCTGAACGATTTTTTCCATATCTGCCAACCGAATTACAATCTGTTGAATGGTCCTGCGGCTGCGCGAAAAAACCGCGCCCGATTATCGTAGCGCGGATTTTTATGGGTGTCAAGTATTTTTTCTTGACCTTTATGATTTGATTATGTAGGTGTTCTCACTTATACTTTTATATGACATATCAGAATTTGGGCAGGTATTCAAGTGGATAAAGCGATCGATTACTTTTCATATTACAATAAATGGCTCCCTGTAAAGACTTTCTTTTCTCTCAGGGCCAGGAAAAAAATGTACAACCTGTTCATTAAAACAGTCGACCCTTCCCCGGAAGATGAAGTTCTGGACCTTGGGACGACACCGGATGAACAGCTGGCCGATTCCAATATCTTCGACAGACTGTACCCGTATAAAGACCATCTTTCCATCTGCTCAATCGAAGACTGTTCCGACGTCTGTAAAAGGCTCGGGCTTAAAGCGTTCTACCGGAATGAACCGAAAAAACGGCTGCCGTTCGAAGACGGCCAGTTTGACGTCTGCCTTTGTTCAGCCGTACTGGAGCACGTCGGTTCGCGGGAAGACCAGGAATTCTTTATCAATGAATGCCTGCGGGTTGCCCGGAGGGTATTCCTTACGACGCCGTACCGGTATTTCCCGCTGGAAATGCACACGTTCATTCCTTTTCTGCACTGGCTGCCCCGGCCTCTTTTCCAGAGAATTGTCCTGAGAGTATGCGGCAGTTTCTGGGCACAGACCGACAATCTGAATCTGTGCAGCAGGAAAGATATCCTGAAAATGAAACTGAACCGTAAAGTCCGGATAGAGTTTATCCGTACCGCTCTGATGCGGTCAAACATGATTATCCACGACTGAAAGACAGATCCGGACCGCCCGTTATCCCCGCCAGATCTTTATGAGCAGCAGGATTACCGCCCCGAACACCAGGACATAAACCAGTCCGACTGAAACGGCCGCAGCGATTCCGAAAGCGATCGGCAGCAGGGAAAACAGGATATATCTCCGGGCGGCCGTCCGGTATTCTTCCGGTTCCAGCGCGGTCCTGTACAGCGTGCCTTCGTACCGGTAATCGCCGTCATCCTGAAGCCGGAAGTCATGCAGGTATGCTTTTTTCTTTCTTCCCTGTCATTGAATACCTGTCAGGTCATATTCTTCCAGATACTGTCCGGCTTTTTCGCATACGCCGCGCAGGCAGGATTCGTCGAAAGGACTCCTCAGCCCCGCGTTTTCAAGCAGTTCTGTAAACGTACGGCTCCCGCCCTGCCTTGTATAAGCCATATAATATTTCCAGGCTTTTTCCCGGTCCTCACGGATCAGCGCCCAGAACTGGAGGCTGACAGTCTGTGCCAGGCAGTAGTCGATATAATAGAAAGGGCTGCGGTAGATATGGAGCTGTCTCTGCCACCCTTCTCCTTCGCTGTAGAACGGGATTTCCCCGTCCAGTTTCATCCAGGGCATATAGATCCCCAGCAGTTCTTTCCATACAGCATGGCGCTCCGCGGGCGTAAGGAACGGTTTTTGATACATGACGTGCTGGAAATGGTCCACCATCGTCCCGTACGGGATAAACGTCAGGGCGCCTGCCAGATGGCTGTATCTGAATTTCCCCGCGTCGTCCCCGAAGAAATCTTTAGCCCATTCCTCACCGAAAAACTCCATGGACATTGAATGAACCTCGCACCCGTCCATGCTTGGCCAGATGGTTTCCGACGGCACGCGTTTCCGGTTTGTCCAGGCGGCGAAGGCGTGGCCCGCTTCGTGGGTAATGACTTCAACGTCGCCCTGAGTCCCGTTAAAATTTGCGAATATGAACGGCACCTCATAGTCAGGGATGCTCGTACAGTAACCGCCGGCAGCCTTTCCTTCCGTCGATAAAAGATCCATCAGTTCATTGTCCAGCATAACCCTGAAAAACTCACTTGTTTCCGGCGACAGTTCGTCGTAGAACTTGCGGCCTGCCCGGACGGTATCGTCCGCCGTTCCCCGGGGTTTCGGGTTGCCGCTCCTGAATTCAAGGATATTGTCGGCAAAACTCATCGGGTAGGTTTTGCCGAGTCTTTCCGCCTGTCTCCGGTAAACCCCGTCAGCGACAGGCACGACGTATTTCACGACAGCTTCCCGGAATTTTGCAATATCCTGTTCCGAATAACAGTTCCGGCACATCCTGTAATAACCGAGCTTTGTAAAGCCCCCGTAACCGAGCTTTTTCCCCATCGTATCGCGTAAGCTCACCAATTCACCGTATATACGGTCCAGTTCCGCCTGATTGTCTTTGTACCACTGTCCTTCCGCTTTCCAGGCGGCAAGTCTCCTCTCGTCGTCCGCGTCGTTTTTGAAAGGACTCATCTGGGAAACCGTATAGACCCCGCCTTCAAACGGGATCTGCGCGCCTGCGATCAGTTTGTCGTATACCTGGGTCAGTTCGTTTTCTTTCTGCAGTTCCGGTATGATATCCGGAGAAAACGTCTTTTTCGCGATTTCCGCGTTTATGAATACAAGACCCCCGTACTCTTCTTCAAAAGACGGACGGAACGGGCTTTTAAGCATGGCATCCAGCCATTCCTGCTGATATTCCTGCAATACGGGCACCGTATTGTTCCACCAGGTATCTTCTTCGTCATAAAAAGGGTCTCTTGTATCGATCGTATGCCGTACGGAAGCCAACGTCCCCATCGTCTCAATATGACGGTTTTCTTCTTCCCACAACAGAAAAGCAGCCTTTGCCTCTGCGTAATCTCCCGCGTTTTCCAGCTGCTTCGTAATGCTCTTCAGTTTCCCGGTCAGTTCTTCGATGTCCGGGCGTTTGTAAGGCATATCCCTGAATTTCATTTTTGTCCGTCCTCCTGATTTCCTGTGTCAAACAGCGCATCCACGAAAGCGTCCGGATCGAAACGCTGCAGGTCGTCAATCTGTTCCCCGACTCCGATATACTTAACGGGTATGCCCAGTTCCGACTGGATCGCGATCGCGATTCCGCCCTTTGCCGTGCCGTCCATTTTGGTCAGGATGATTCCGGTGAGGCCTGCCGCGTCCCTGAACTGCCGGGCCTGGGCCAGTGCGTTCTGTCCGGTCGAAGCGTCCAGGACCAGGAGGTTTTCACGCAGGGCTTCCGGATACTCCCGTTCGAGTATCCGGCCGATTTTGGAAAGCTCCTCCATCAGGTTTTTCTTGTTATGCAGGCGCCCGGCCGTATCGCAGAGCAGGATATCGATTTTTCTTGCCTTGGCGGCACGGACTGCGTCGTAGATGACGCTTCCCGGATCGCTCCCCTGTCCCGCGCCGATCATGTCGACGCCGGCGCGCTTCGCCCAGACTTCGAGCTGTTCGTTCGCAGCCGCGCGGAAAGTGTCGGCGGCGGCAATAAGGACTTTTTTACCCTGGTTCCGGTAATTGCCAGCCAGTTTGCCGACCGACGTCGTCTTGCCGACGCCGTTGACGCCCATAACAAGGACGACAGACGGGTTTTCCTCAAAATCGTATGCGTCCTCCGGGACCGCCATCTGCGCCCGGATCGTATCGGCAAGGAGCTGTCTGCAGGCTTTCGGATCGCGCACATGGCCTGCCGCGACCTTTTCCTTCAGTTCGTCCAGGATCCTTGTCGTCGCATGGATTCCTAAATCGCCGGTCACGAGGATTTCCTCCAGAGAATCATAGAGTTCGTCGTCGATCGTCGCCACACCGTTCAGGAGATTGTCAACACTGCCGACCAGCCCGTCCCTGGTTTTATTCAGACCCTGTTTAAGTTTTTCGAAAAAACCCATTATACAATCTCCTTATCAATCAGGTTGACGCTGACCAGTGTGGAAACGCCCTTCTCCTGCATGGTAATACCGTAAAGCCGGTCCGCTCTCTCCATTGTGCCGCGCCGGTGCGTAATCACGATAAACTGCGTATTTGCTGTCAGTTTATGGAGGTAATCGGAAAAACGCACTACATTGTTTTCATCCAGCGACGCCTCGATTTCGTCCAGCAGGCAGAACGGCGACGGCTTCAGGTTCTGGATCGCAAACAGCAGCGCGATGGCCGTCAGCGATTTTTCGCCGCCGGAAAGCTGCATCATATTGACCAGTTTCTTGCCGGGCGGCTGGGCGATTACGCGGACGCCCGCTTCCAGGATATCCTCGTCCTCCACCAGTTCCAGGCGGCCTTCTCCGCCGCCGAACAGGACTTTGAAAACGTCGTCAAATTCTTTCCTGATCCTGGTGAACTGTTCTGTAAACTGTTTCCGCATGGAAGAATCCAGCGACAGGATGATCTCCGAAAGCTTCTTTTCCGCTTCCACGAGGTCGTCGTGCTGCCCCTTCAGGAACACATACCGTTCGCTCACTTCGCGGTATTCCTCGATGGCGTTGACGTTGACGTTCCCGAGGCCCCTGATCTTGTTTTTCAATGCCGAAACAGACCGCTTCATTTCCGAAAGCGGCGGCATCTCTTCTTTCTTCAGCGCTTCCGCGTCCGAAAGAGTGATCTCGTACTCCTCCCACATGTAATTGATCTGCTTTTCCAGAGCGTTTTCCAGATTTTCCTTCTGGGTCGTCAGGCGGTACAGTTCCTTATCGAGGGCGCTGATCATCCCGGTCAGTTCTTCGCGTCTGTCCAGGAGCGTTTTTCTGGAAGCGGTCAATTCTTCTTTCTTTGACTGCGCCTGCTTCAAATGCTGGTCGTCTTCAGCCTGTATGGTATGGGAAGTCTCGATCGTCTTCGTGATCGCTTCAATATTCTTTTCTTTTTCGGTGATTTCCTCCTCCGCCGAAGCGATGGAGTCCGTTACCTCAGCCAGTTCCGCAGCCAGTCTTTCACCGTCCGACCGGACTCTTTCCAGATTTTCATCGGCAAACTGGACCTGCTGCCTGATCTGTCCGATCTCGACGTCAAGTTTGCCAAGCGCCGCACTCTTTTCTTCTTCTTCGGACCGGATATCCAGCAATTCCCTGTCAGACCTGGTTACGATTTCACTGTTTTCCTGTTCCAGGCGTTCGGAATCCATCAATTCCTGCGCAATCTGCGTCTCTTCCTGTTCCAGTTCCTTCAGTTTCCTGTTCAGTGATTCGTTCTCATCCTTCAGTGCTTCCAGTGAACCGCTGTATTCTTCTTTCTTTTCTTTTTCGAGCGTCACGTTGACACGCGCCGTGTTCTGCATGATAAAAAGTTTCTGAAGCAGAATCTGGTTTTCTTCCAGCTTCGTCCTCAACACGTTTCTGGATGCCTTGACGTCTTCAATCGCCTGCTCGGTATCTTCCACCAGTTTCTTTTCCTGCTCCACTTTTTCCTGAAGCATGGCCAGTTCACGTCTGCTTCCGAGGAGATTGGAACTGTTCCGGAAAGCGCCGCCGCTGATGGAGCCGCCCGGTGCGAACATTTCGCCTTCAACGGTCACCATCCGGACCGAGGCCTTGTATTTCCGGGTAATGGCGGCCGCGTGGTCAAACGTATCGACAATCACGATCCGGCCGAGAAGCGATGCGGCAATATCACGGTATTCGGGAGAGGTTTTGACCAGCGTATCCGCCAGTCCGATCACGCCGTCTTCCTTCAGCACTTCCCTGTTCTTAAACTCCTGCGGGTTCCCGGTAGTTGTAAGCGGCATAAACGTGGCGCGCCCGCCCTTTTCTTTTTTCAGAAGTTCAATCATCCGGTGGGCACAGTCTTCGTCCTTTGTGACAATATTCTGGATATTCGCGCCGAGCGCGACCTCGATAGCCGTTTCATATTCCTGCTTTGTACGGAAGAGATCCGCGACTACACCCAGAAGCCCGGGTTCGGCTTTTTTCTCTTCCATAACGCGGCGGACTGCCCCGCCGAAACCTTCGTATCGTTCCGTCAGGTTCCGCAGAGATTCCAGTTTCGATGCGTCCTGGAGATAGACGCGCCTTGCCTCCTGGAGCCTGTCGTTATGCTCCGAAAGCGCTGTTTTGGCAGAAGCAATTCCCTGCTCCGTCTCAGTCCGGTCATTCTGGGCTCTGGCAATATCTTCGGTGATTTTCGCAAATTCGGCTTCAAGCGCTTCGATCCGCTCATCCTGCCTGGTTTCATCAGTACGGATATTCAGGAGTCTGGAAGTCAGTTCCGCAATTTTGATTTTAGTCTCGCTCTGCAGCGTTTCCAGCGCAGCCTGCCTGGATTTGATCTGTGCCCGCTTGTTCAGGAGTGAAAGGATCATTTCCCTGGCTTCGTCAGAGGCTGCCGTCAGAGAGGCGATCCTGTCTGTCACTTCTTTGAGGGCGTCCGCCCCCTCGTTGCGCTGTGCCTGCAGTCCGGCCGCGTCTTCGTCGATTTTCTTTTTCTGTTCCGAAAACTTTGCCAGTTCCGTCTCCAGGGCAGAAGTCTGCTCCGAAAGCGTTTCCTTCCGGGTCATGAAATGTTCGAGATTGCTCTTTGCGGCGCGGATCCTTTCCTCACAGACTTTGATATCGCCTTCCAGACGGCCGCGGACGATATCCGTATCCGTGATTTTGTTCCGCGTCGTTTCAATATCCCGGTCCAGTTCCGCGATCCGGTTTTCGACCGCCTCATATTCAGAACGGACCCCGTCCAGATTATCCTTCGCGCCTGAAAGATCCGTTCCCGCAATTTCCGCTTCTCCGGCAAGTTCCGCAATCTTTTCGCGCTGTCCCGCATTCTCCAGCAGAAATACGTTCACATCCAGAATCTTCAGTTCTTCCCTGGCATCCAGATATACCCTGGCTTTTTTTGCCTGCGCTTCCAGCGGCCCGACCTGCTTTTCCAGTTCGGACAGAATGTCGCTGATCCGGGTCATATTGGCCCGCTCTTCCTCGAGTTTCCTGAGTGCCGCTTCTTTTCTGCGTTTAAACTTCACGATACCGACGGCTTCGTCAAAGAGCAGCCGGCGGTCTTCGGGTTTATCGGAAAGGATCCGCTCAATCTGGCCCTGCCCGATGATCGAATAGCCTTCCTTACCGATACCGGTATCGTAGAACAGTTCCTGGATGTCTTTCAGCCGGCAGGGCGAACCGTTTAAGAGATATTCGCTCTCCCCGCTACGGTACAGGCGTCTGGCGACCGTTACTTCTTCATAATCCACAGGCAGTTCGTGCCCGCTGTTGTCCAGTGTAATTGCCACATAAGCGTAACTCTGGGGCTTTCGCTGCTCGGTCCCGGCAAAAATGACGTCCTGCATGGATGCTCCGCGAAGCTGCTTTACCCGCTGCTCGCCCAGCACCCAGCGCACCGCGTCTGCCACGTTGCTCTTACCTGACCCGTTGGGCCCGACGATTGCTGTAATTCCGTTATGGAATTCAAACCGGATTTTATTCGCAAAGGATTTAAATCCCTGTATTTCAATACTTTTCAGATACATTCCGTAACTCCGTCCAGAGCGGCCAGCGCTTCTGCCGCAGCTGCCTGTTCCGCCTGTTTTTTATTATGCCCTTTTCCGCGGCCGGCCTCTCTTCCGCCCAGATATACCGCGCATTCGAATTCCTTCTCATGCGGAAGGCCGCTTTCGGAAATCACTTCATAACTGATTTCCAGTCCTGTTTCCTGCGCCTTTATCTGCAGACGGCTCTTCGCGTCCCAGGCCGCCTGCGGCTGCCGGATGCCGCGGAGATTATCTTCGCTCAGGACCGTGTCCGTGATAAATTTCCTGGGCGGACCGATTTCTTCTCCGCAGTCCAGATATACGGCGCCTATCACCGCCTCCATCACGTCCGCGAGAATCGTATCCTTTAACTGTCCCCCGCTCATGCTTTCCCCGCGGCCGAGACGGATATAACGCCCGATTCCAAGTTTTTTCGCACAAGAAGACAGCGCCGGCTCACAAACGAGCGAGGCGCGCATCCTGGTCATTTCTCCTTCCGCCAGTCCCGGAAAACGGGCATACAGGCAGGCACTGGATACCAGTTCCAGTACCGCGTCCCCGAGGAACTCCAGCCGTTCATAATCGGCTTCCCCGGGATGCTCGTTGCGGTAAGACCGGTGTGTCAGCGCCTGTATCAGAAGCGTTTTATTCAGAAAAGAATACCCGATAAGCTCTTCTGTCTGACAGACCCGGTCCATCAGGCATCACCCCGGGCACCTTTAATCAGTTTCAGGGCTTCGTCGACCGTCGTAACCTTTTCGGCAACTTCCGGATCGACCGTCAGACCGAATTCTTCTTCGATTCCCATTACGATCTGGTACAGATCCAGGGAGTCCGCGCCCAGGTCATCGGTAAAAGTGGTTTCCGGCGTGATTTCTTCCGGATCGACACTTAAAACGTCCGCGATAATAGCTTTCAGTTTTGCAAATTCTTCGCCCATTTTCTCTCCATTCCGAAACGCCGGTCTGCATTCTCCGCCATGCGGAGTCCGGCGTCCCCGGTTAGTTATTTCTTCTGTTCAGCGATTTCCTTAAACAATTCGGAAATCCTCTTTTCACGGAAATCTACACACTGCGATAAGGCTACCGATATCTCGCTCCTGGACGCGTTGCCGTGCGCCTTGACCACGAGACCCTTTAAGCCGAGGAGCGGCGCTCCCCCGTAAGCCTTACTGTCAAAAGTCTGTAATACTCCCTTCAGGGAAGGCTTGATCAGAAGGCCGCCGATCTTGCCGGCCATAGATTCCATCAAGGAAGATTTTATCTCTTTCAGCAGGACAGTGGCAACACCTTCATACATTTTCAGAATTGCGTTCCCGACGAACGCGTCGCAGACAATCACGTCCGCACCGCCGTCCGGGATATCCCTCGCTTCAATATTGCCGGTAAAATTGATGGTTTCACAGTCTTTGAGCATAGGATAAGCTTCCTTGACCAGGGCGTTCCCCTTTTCTTCTTCAGTACCGACATTGTACAGCGCAACGCGGGGACTCCTGATCCCCAGCATCTTTTCCATATAAACGGAGCCCATCTGAGCGAACTGCAGAAGCTGCGACGCCCGGGCGTCAACGTTGGCACCCGAATCCAGAAGCAGCGCCGGTCCTTTGCTGGTCGGCATCACCGCCGCAAGAGGCGTCCGTTCGATCCCGCGGATCCGCCCGACAATCAGCTGCCCTCCGGCCAGGATCGCACCGGTGGAACCGGCACCGACAAACGCGTCACATTCCCCGTGCCTTATGAGCTGCATACCTTTAACAATAGAAGAATCCCGTTTATGTGTCACCGCATGGACAGGAGGTTCCGCCATCTCGATAATCTCGGAAGCCGGCTCGATGGAAAGCCTCGATACAATATCGTCTTCAGAAGTTGATTCCGTTCCCCGCAGACGTACACCGGTAATAGCCTCGTCTTCCAGCACCGGACGTATCGCTTCCTCCTGTCCGGCAAGCACCACCTCCAGATTGGGAATCCGATTTAATGCGTCCAGCGCTCCCCTGACGATTTCGCCCGGCGCCAGGTCCCCGCCCATAGCATCGAGTACTACGCGGACCCTGTTGTTTTCGGCTTCTTTCATTAATTCCTCCTTAATACTCCGCTTCAATACCGCGGCATATCAAAACAGCGGCTCTCTCAGACGCGCGGCCGTCTTCCATACAGCCTTTTTCATCGAGAAAACGCCTGACCTTTATCCGATACTGCTCTTCCTGAAATCCGGAAACAGCATCTGACAGTTGTCTATAGTCCCGGCAGACCGCAAACGGCGTCTCTTCCAGGGGATAATAGAATCCGGGCGACACCTGGTAGCTCTCCAGATCAGGCACATATAAAAACCCCGGTTTCCCGGTCAGCAGGAAATCGAAAATCCAGCTGGAATAATCTGTAATTCCGGCGTCTGCCGCCGCCATCAGTTCCTGGATATCCGGATAACCGGAAACGTCGCATACGCAGTACGGCATGCTTTTTCCGTTCTCCGCCCGGTTCTGCTTATGCGCTCTGTAAAGAACAGTCCATTCGCCGCCGAACCGTTTCCCGAATACCCCGCAGAGGCCCGGAAAATCCAGCCCGGACAAAAGCGCCCGGGATGCGTCTTTTTCCCGGCCGCTCCGGAAGGTCGGGGCGTACAGAAGAAATCTCTTCGCGGGGTCCGTCCCTGTGATCCGGCATACTTTCTCCCGGATTCGCCGGAGATTTTCCTGACCAGAAAAAAACAGGTCGTTGCGCGGATGTCCGGTAAGCCGGATCCGGCTTCTGTCCCAGAAAGACGTTTCATAAACGCCTGTCTCAAAATCACTGTTTGACAATACGGCGTCGGTCGCCATTCCGGTAAGGATCCCCCGTCTGTTCCGCCTGAACCCGCCGGTTTCTTTACCGATCCGTTTGATGCCGAGCGACCCGTGCATCGTTTCGATAAACACCTGGCCTTTTCGTTTGAAAAAAAAGCCTTTTGCGAAATCGAAGGCGTTGTCCACCAGGAAGCCGGCTTCCGACAGTTCCCTGTAGTATGCCTGAGTATCGAAACGGACCAGTTCCACGCTTTCCGGAAACCCGTCTTCCGAAACGTCTTTCCCGGTATCTTCCCGGTCTTTATACACTACCCAGACCAGTTTCTTTCCTGTCCTGTTTTCCAGAAGTTTTTCACATATATATTTAGGATTGCAGGCATACTGTCCCTGGAACGCGAAAAACAGGACTTTGTCAGGATTGGGCCGGCGTCCTGCGCAGCTGCCGATATAATAAACCAGGAGAGGCAGACGTCCGGCTTTCCTTTTCAGTTTTCGCAGGAGTGTCCGCCCTGTCATTTTTTCTTTTTTTTCGCCTTGGCAAGCTTCTTCTTTTCTCTGTCGGAAAGAAGTCCTAGCGCGTCCATATACTCGTTATAATAGTCCATGACTTCCGCCGCTTCCCCGTCCGCGACGATTTTCCCTTCATCCATCCAGATGGCCCGGCTGCAGAGGTCCAGTATAACGCCGGATCCGTGGGAGACAATGATTACCGTACGGTTTTCATCCGAAATCAGTTCCTTGATTTTTTTCAGGCTCTTTTCTTTAAAACTCCGGTCCCCTACGCTCAGAGTCTCGTCAATCAGCAGGATATCCGCCTCCATGATCGCGGTGATCGAAAACGCGAGTTTCGAATACATTCCGCTGGAATAGGTTTTGACCGGCGCCCAGATAAACTCGCCCAGCTCCGAAAAGTCAACGATCTCCTGGTACCTCGCATCAATTTCTTCCTTTGTATACCCCATAAGCAGGCCGGAAAGATAAATATTGTCATATCCTGAAAGATCGTTTTGGAAACCGATTCCGATCGCAAGGAGGGAGACGCTGTTGTCCCCCGTATCGATTGTTCCGTTATCGGGGGAAAAGACTTTCGCAATCGCGCGAAGAAGAGTGGACTTGCCGCTGCCGTTCCGCCCGACCAGCCCGACAATCTCACCTTTTTCAACCGTAAAACTGACGCCCCGTACCGCTTCCACCGTCGTGCTTTTTATTTTACTCAGCGAAAACACACTCTTTTTGATGGACTTCGCCTGCAGCGTCCTGTAGGTAATACTGACGTCTTTAACTTCAATCGCTCTCATTGCGTCACCTTGATATATGTATTCTCATTTTTCGAAATCAGCCTTATCCCGACAGCGGACAGGAGGAGTCCTACGGCCAGGATGCCGAAAAGATTCAGATGGTTGTATGACGACTGCTCCAGAATGCTTTTCCTGAGGGCGTCGATAATAAACGCCGTCGGGTTGAACGTAAGGACGAGTTTGTCATAAGGTGCGGCCACCCGGTTCGGGATACTGTAGAAAATGCCGGACAGGTAAAAGAAAAGCCGCAGGATAACATGCACGAAATGAGACAAATCTGAAAAGAACACGCCGTAATGCAGGACGATAGTCGCGATACCGAACGTATAAACCACCAGCGTCGCAAAAATCGGAATGATCTGGATGAGCCGCCATGAAAGCGGGACGTGGTAAAGCGGCATCAGGATGATGATCAGGGAAAAAGCAACGGCCGTCTTGAACAGGTTTTCGAGGATCGAAATAACGACCAGCATATATTTGGGCAGATAAACCTTTTTCAGGATAGATTTCCGTTTCCTGATCAAAGACGAGCTTTCCTGCACCACCTTGCTGAAAAAATTATAGGTATTCAGACCGATAAATACGAAAATCGGGAAATAGGGTTCTCCTTTTCCGAAAACAATCAGCGCCACAAAGGAATAAATCATCATGAAAAACAGGGGGTCCAGGATCCACCAGAGCCAGTTCAGGTAGGAGCCGGCGACGTCGTCCTTCAGGTTTGCCTTGGTCGCGTAGCTGATATACTCTTTATACTCTTTCAGTTCTTGAATAAACTTTTTCATCATAATACTAAATCTGTTTTCCGCCCGCGGATATATTGTCGTTTACAGGTACCAGCGTTTCGATCCAGTCCGCGATCCGTTCCGCGGAATGGCCGTCATCCACTGACTGCTTTTCTTCCAGGAACTCTTCGCAGCGGATTTTGAACCGGTCCATATCAAAATTCCTGATCGCCTCGATTACTTCATCCGACGTGCGGCAGAGCGGGAAAGGCGTCTCTTCGAACGGATAATACAAACCGGTATTCTTCAGATAACGCTCCATGTCCGCCGCGTAAATCAGGCCGGGCCGTCTGGTCAGCACATAATCGTAAATCCAGCTGGAGTAGTCTGTGACGCCGACGTCAGTAACCATCATCAGTTCCTGGATATCCGAATAATCGGACACGTCAAATACAATCTGCTCCCCTTCCGCATCAGCCACCGCTTTTGTCCTGATATTCTTTGTCCGGCTGTGCAGACGCAACAGTATGACGTACTCACCTCCGAAACGTTCCGACAGCGCTTCGCAGACCGCTTCGTAATCCAGGTACAGATCTTCTTTTGTCAGGCCTTTTCTGTGTGTCGGCGCATACATCAGAAGCTTTTTGTCTTCCGGGATACTATACTGCTCCGATAACGTTTTCCGGATTTTCCGGATGACCCCTTCATCCTGCGAAAACAGCACGTCCGTCCTGGCATGGCCCAGACGGACCATCGGAGTTTTTGCCCAGAAAACGGAATGAAACACGTCTTCTTCAAATTTGGAATTGGTAATCACATAATCGGTCAGTTCGGATTCGCGCCATACGATCCGCTGCCCCCGTTTCCCCCGTTCGTTTCTCGCCAGGACCGCGTTGTCGAGGCGCTTGATCCCGAGCGACCCGTGCATCGTCTGTATATGGATCTGTCCTTCTTTTTTGTCGTAATAATTGGAAAATGCGATCCCGTTGTCAATCAGGATTTTCGAACTGTACATTTCCCGGATACCTTTGAAGGTATCAATCCACACGACCCTGGCGTCGTACGGGTAGCCGGTCCTGCTGGTTCCCCTTCCGGCAAGCCAGACAATCTGGTAATCGTCCTGTCTGCGGATCAGTTCTTCATAAATATATTTCGGATTGCAGGTATAGGTATCCGTATTGGTCATGATTGCGATCTTGTTCGGAATTATGACTGCTTTTTTCCGCACTGAATCCGCGTAGTGCTCCATGACAAAGCGGCGGATGATCCGTCCGGCTTTCTTTACACGTCTGACGGCAAGCCTCAGAACCCGTAACATCTGGCGGAACGGAGTTTTTTCGGTCAGTTTTTTCAGCATTCTTTTCAGTTCGTTCATAGCAGGCCCCCTTCCGGTGATTCCTTGGAGCCTGCCGCCCGAACAACCATCTTTTCAAGCTCGCCGTATACGGAGTGCTTATAGGCCGGATCCATCCGGTACGGCTTAGCCGCAAACAGTTTATCCAGGATGACGGATGCCTTAAAGTCATCTTTCGTAATATAGTTTTCCTTCATTCCGACTTCTTCCCCGAACATAGTCTGTTTATAATTCCACACCAGGCTGACGTTCGGAATGCCGAGAACCGTACCGATGATGCTGGCGTGCAGGCGCACTGCCATAAACCGGTCGTACCCGGCAATGGTCCGGACAAGTCCCTTTGTCGATTTCGGGAACTTCGTCGTAACCCGTGGATCCTTAAACAGCGCGGGATATGTCTCTTTGATATACCGTACGTATTCGTCGTCCTGGTCCGCGCCGTTGCTGAACAGTTCGACGCTGTATCCCCGCACGAGGCATTCTTTGATCAGTTTCCGGTATACCACTGCCAGGCTCTCGGGATTGACGCTGTACATATACTGGCCGAAAATCTTCGGCCGGATCACGTTCAGCCCGATTTTACCGGACGGCACCTCTTTGTCCGTGATCCCGTAAGTCTCCCTGAGCCAGAAAGCCGGGTCGCACACTTTTTTCACTACGATATCCGGATTGAACATATAACAGTTGCGCAGCTGCGGGAACGAATCCCTGGTAGACACATATTTCACGCAGTCTTTATTCAATGCTTTCTTTAAGAGCTGGCATTCCGCGTCGTCTTCGCTGTATCCTTCCACGCCCTGTGCATTGATCAGTACCGGGATGTTCTTTTCCTGCGCATACGCGATAATATCGTCCAGGAAATAATGGAAATGCTGCTGATGGTATTTAATCAGCCCGCCGCCGCCGAAAACGATCATATCGAGACCGTCCAGTTTGTCTCTCTCTTTGTCCTTATAATAGGCGTACTCTTTTGTCGTATGCCAGCTGTCCCTTAACAGGGCGTAGGAAAGCTCCGGCAGCAGCTTGTGGACAGCCCCGCTTTTTCCGAGCACCAGAGATATTTTTCTCCGGGTCTTCCGGAAAAATCCGTCACGGAAGCCGAAATCTCCGTCTACCTTGTACTGGTAGGATCCGATATCAACAGGCACGATTTCGTAATCCTCAAGATGGTTTTTCTCGAGGATGTCCTGCAGAATATACCTTGCCGTTTCGTAAATCACGAGGTCTCCCAGATTGGAGACGTTCAGATACATTAATCCGATTTTGCCCATATGTTTTCCGAAACCTCACCGGAACTGGCTGATCCAGTCCGTGATCTTTCTGTAATCGACCTTGATTTCGGTCGTGAATTCCGAATATATCCGTTCTTCCACTGCGGACAGATCAAACTGGTCGATCTGTATCACGCCGAATTTTGCGAAATCATCCGCCCGGTGGTCCACTTTCAGGATGATGGCGCGCTTTCCCTGCTGCATCGCAAAAATGCCGCCGTGAAGCCTCGTTCCGACATAATCGGCCTCGTTCTCACGGTAAAACTTCCGGCATCCTTCCAGCCCGGCCGGTATGAGGCGGACGTCGCCGGAATGTTCATATCCCAGCATGCGTTTATAAGAATCATAAGTCTGCGCGAAAAACCAGACTTCTTTATAACTGCGAAGAAGCAGGTCGATCAGCTTCTGATCGTTGTCCAGGTAGATTCCGCCCGTATTGCTGAGTGTAAAAACCACCTTGTCCGCCTTTTTCCGGGGAATTTTAGCACAGTGTTCAGGCGTCAGCTGCCACAGTGTGGGACAGCCGGTATTGATTGCCTTCAGCCCCATTCCGTGAAGAAATTCAGCCGCCCTGTCGTCCCGTACGCTGTGGACGTAATCCTTCGACAGGATTTTCTCCCAGAGATGCCGGGAATAGAAGTCAAGTCCTTTCGCACAGCGGTCCGCGTCGATCCCGACACCGAACAGCACCGAGTCTTTAAAAGGCCGCGCATTGAAAATGTTTGCATTCAGAAGCGGATTCATATGCCGCATATCGGCCCAGAAAAGATTGGTCCCGCAGACAAATTTCAGGTCTGCGTTATCGCAGAGTTTCCGCTTCCCGGAAGTAGGCTGGTGCAAAACCGGTACCGGCACCAGGTGCGTCGGCAGATGATAAATAAAATCATCATGAATAGCCGGCGCAAGCTCCCGCTCTGCCGATTCCATGATGATCTCATCTCCCAGATTCTCAGTCGCAATCGACGTATCGAATAAAATGATCCGCCTCATTAACTCTCACTGACCACTTTCGGAAAAATACCGGACTGTCCGGCGCATCCCGTCTTCTACGGAAAACGCGGGGTTCCAGCCTTCTTTCACGGCTTTCGCTGAATCCAGAAAACCCGGACTCGTTTTAAGATAGCCCGCTTTTGTTTTTTCATCCGCCGGTTTGAGAACAGCCTTAATTCCCTTCTCCGGGAACAGTCCGCAGAGCGTCTCGGCCAGTTCCCTGACTGAAATAATGCGCGAGCCGTCCGAAATATTATAAACCGTATCTGAAAACGCAGTCAGGGCCAGCAGGATGCCTGTCACAATATCCGCAATATACGTCAGTGCCAGGAGCCCCGTACCGTCGCTGTTCATCACGATATCCGTCCCATCCACGACGTTGCCCAGAAAGTCGCCGACGACCCGTCCGTCCCTGAGAACCATGCCTGGTCCGTAAGTGTGGGCGATCCGGACCACCCGGCAGTCGGTCCCGTACTGGGCCCGGCAGGAACTGCAGAGAGTCTCCGACAGGCGCTTGCTTTCCGGATAACAGGAACGAACCGCCGCAGGATCCAGCGCACCGAATTCCTGCTCGGTCACAAACTCCTTTGAGGAAGTCCCGTAGATCTCCCGGGTGGAAAGAAGCAGGAACCGCTCCATCCCGTGTTCCCGGCCATATTCCAGCAGGTTCTTCGTCCCTTCAAAATTGGTCAGGATCGTGTCGACAGGCGTTTCCGTAAAAGCCCGGGGGCTCGTCTGGCTGGCCGCGTGGACGATAAACGCGTAATTTCCGTCATCCGCGGCACTGTTCCCGGGAACCCCTTCAGAGATGTCCCCATACAGCATATGAAAATCAGGCTCGTCAAGCAGTTTCCCGAATTTCCGCCGCGCTTTCTCCTTACTCCTCACCGCGCCGTACACAGACAGGCCGAGATTCATCTTCCGCCCTGCGTACAGCAGCGCGTATGCGAGATAAGATCCGATCAGCCCGCTGACGCCCGTAATCAGGACCTTTTTGTCCCGGAAGGCTTCCCACCGCACCGGCGACCTGTATATATACTCTAAATCTTCCTCAATGACAGGATGAAACATCATAATCCGAAAATCTCCTGACTTTCACGCAGATCGATGAGCGCGCGGAAAAGGAAATAATCCTCCGACGTCGTGATTTTGATATTCGTCGTCTCGCAGGGCACCAGATGAAGCTTTATTCCCAGTTCCGTCATCAGCGAACAGGTATCGATCGTAATCGTGTACGGCATCGTTTCGCCGGCCAGATGCGCCGCGTAAACGTCTTTGAAGTAAAAGCTCTGCGGAGCCTTCGCGATATACAGCGTATTCCTGACAATTGTCTTCTCGGTGAATTCCTTATCCTCGCTGACGATCCCGGTTTCCGTAAACGGCACGGCTGTGACCGCGTTGCCGAACTGCTTCACGCTCTCGATGTTGTCGTCGATCATCTTCTGTGTTACCAGCGGCCGTACTGCGTCATGCAGCAGGATAATATCGTCGTCTTTGCAGAACGTCTTCAGATAATTCAGCGCGTTCATTTTGGATTCCTGGGTATCCTTCCCGCCGGTCAGGACTTTTTTGACCTTTTTGATATCGAATTTCACCAGCAGGTCTTCCAGGTACGATTCCCAGCCGCTCACGCACGGGATCACGACCGCGTCGATCTGTGGGTTCTTTTCAAAAACCTCCAGCGTATAGATTATGATCGGCTTTCCGTACAGTTCAAGAAACTGTTTCGGCTTTCCCGAAAGTTTCATACGCTGGCCGGTGCCGCCTGCAAATACAATCGCAATATTCATGGTATTCCCCATCCTGTTCCGCCGGCGCCTTCAAAGGCGTCGGGACATACTTAAAAAGATTATAAAAGTACGGCAAAAGGTAGTCAAATTTACCGCGGGTCCCCTATTCCGCCCCCGCCTTTTTTCTCATTCTGCCGACGTACCGGTTAAAGGTTTTCAGATCCTTGTCCCACTGCGCGTAGCGCGGATCCCCGCGATGGTCGGGCAGTCCGTATTTCTCAGAGAGATAATCGGCAATATAAAATGTCAGTTTTTCTGCCCCATAGCAATTCAGGTGGGCCGGCTCGTAAAAATCTTCTTCCCAGTTCAGGCCCAGCGTTTCCCATTGCTCCTGGAGATTCAGGAAATCGATTGAATGCTCTTCTGCATATTCCGAAAACGTCCGGTCCAGGGCAAGGAAGCGCCGTATTTTTTCTTCCTCCTTCGGCTTTCCGGAAAAAGGGACGGACAGCAGGACCAGTTTCGTCCCTGTTTTCTCACACTCTTCTTCGATCCTAGCCAGATAATCCATCGTTACGGCGGGCAGTTCCACCCTCTCTTCCAGGGGTTCGAACATCGTCGTTTTTTCTGAAGTCACCTTGACATTAGCGCCCTTCAGGTAACCCGTTTCAATCGTAAAATCTTTGGTTTCCAGTTCTTTCCAGCGGGAATGATACAGCACGAGCGGAATATAGAACGAATAAACCGATTCCTCCCCCTCGACCCTGCCGGCCAGGTCATGAATCATCCGAAGCCTGTTCACAGACCAGAAAGGCATGGAATCCGCCGCTTCGTGAAGTCTCGCCTGGCTGAACGCATATATATCCTGAAACAGATAATAAACATCCAGAACGATCACTTCCGGGTGCTGCAGACGGATAGCATCCCTGATCAGGTAATAACTGACCGGAATCGACTGATTGGGGGACGCCAGGTCATATGAGGCGATACCGCTCCTCTGCCAAAGATAATCCGGATATATCCCGTAATAGATATGGCTGCTTCCGACAAAGACCGCATCCAGCGAATCTTTTTCCAAACCGTAAAACTCATGTATTCTGTCCGTATTTGACAGTTTCTTCCTGAGCACTTCCGAGAACCCTGTAAAGGCAGTCAAAAAGACCACACAGAACAGTATTGCGGACAGGAGCCGTTTTATGATTATTGTCGTTTTTTCTCCGCCGTTCATCATCGTCTTCTCCTCGCCCGCCTGCCCTAGAACTGGAAATAAATAAACTGACTGGCGCTGTAATGCGGTCCGTAGGTACCGAAAATCAGGATAAAGAATACCAGGGACAGATAAATAAACCACCGGAATACGATCCCCTGTCTGAAAATCAGGGCGATCAGATCGTGCCCGGTTTCCTTGAATATGTCGGCGACAAGCAGGATTACAAGCGCGGTAAAGAGCATCCCCCAGTCCGCGCCGTCCAGCCCGAGCGACGCGGCCGTACCGTCAAACAGGCGGTAATACTGAAAATTCGTAAACTGGATTTTCAGCATTTTCAGCGCGTCAGCCGCGCTGTCAGCCCGGAAAAACAGCCAGGTAAAATCAACCAGCGCAAACGTCGCCAGCCCTTTATAAAGTTTCGTGCTGAAACGGTCTTTCATCCCGAGGAGTGATGCAAACCGTTTTTTAACCGGCGCCATGATCTCACCGATCACCTGGAACAGGCCATTCAGCCCTCCCCAGATCACATACGTCCAGTCGGCTCCGTGCCACAGTCCGCTCGTAAGAAAAACGATCATGATATTTATATACTTGCGGAACTTTCCCTTCCGGTTCCCGCCCAGCGGAATATACAGATAATCCCGGAACCAGGTGCTTAACGAAATATGCCATCTGCGCCAGAAATCGCTGACCGACGATGCGAAATACGGATTGCGGAAGTTTTCCATCAGGGAAAACCCCATCACCTTTGCCGCGCCGCGGGCGATGTTGGAGTAACCGCCGAAATCACAGTAGATCTGGAACGCGAACAGGACGGTCGCCAGCATAATAACTGATCCTGAATAATCGGAATAATGATCGTAGACCTGCGTCACCAGAATCGCCGCCGTATCGGAAATCACGACTTTCTGGAAATAGCCGAACGTCATCTGCAGAAGGCCTCCCCGCATATTGTCAAAACAAAACGGATGCCGTTCGTTCACCTGCGAAAGCAGATTCTTGGAACGTTCGATCGGGCCGGCGACCAGCTGCGGGAAGAATGACACAAACAGCGCGTAATTAATGAAATTCTTCTCTTCTTTCACTTCGTTCCGGTAGACGTCCATGGTATAGCTCAGCGCCTGGAAAGTATAGAAAGAAATCCCAACCGGCAGAATCACGTCAAAAGACGGAACGACGACCCGCACGCCGAAATACGAAAACAGGCGGTTCAGGTTCAGGCCGAAGAAATTGAAGTATTTAAAGAAAAACAGGATGGCCAGATTGGAGGTAAAGCTGAGTGCCACATACCAGTTTTTCAGCGTCCGGCTCTCAGTCCCCGAAATCAGCAGGCCGCTCACGTACGTGATCAGCGTTGAAACGAACATTAACAGCGCGTACTTCGGATTCCAGCACATATAGAAATAGTAACTGGAAAGCAGCAGGAACAGATTCCGTACGCGGTACGGAATCACATAGTACAGAATGCATACGGCAGGAAAAAATATCAAGAACTGAACAGAATTAAACAGCATTCCGGTTTTCTCCTCAGGACGTCTTCTTCCGGTCCAGCATCACTGTTTCGATTTTGCGGCGGATTCCGGGCATCGCTTTCCGGATCCGGCCGGACAGGAACATCACCAGCGCCGTCGTGACGGCCGCCACGAGCAGATAACACAGAAGCCAGACGCTCTTTCCGGCGTTCGGGAGCGCTTTCTGCAGGAAATACTTGATATTATGCGACCAGAATGAATGCGACAGGAACAGCGGCATACTTACCATGCCGAATTTTAAAACGTCCGGGGTATTAAAGATTTCATCATCAGCACCCTGCCCGCTGAAACTTAACGATACGGCGACTGTCAGAAGAAGGATAAACAGATAGTCGATATTGCTGGCATTTTTCCTCATATACAGGAAAGTCAGGATATAAATTCCCCACTCCGTAAACGCAGTAATCCTCTTCCCGGTTTTGGAAAACTCCAGTTGTTTCAGCCATTCGGCCAGGTGATAGGCCATGACGCCCATGCCCATATCCGCCCAGGCGCGCAGATTGCCCTTGTAAGTCCAGCCGAGCCACGGTTTACCGCCGCTCCTGGGAGAGTTGAAGCTGATGAACATATATCCATAGATCATGACAGCGGAAAACGGGATGACGATCCAGATCATCGTATCCTTATACTTTCGGATAAGCGGATACATGACTGTCATCGCGATCAGCATGGAAGACACATACCACACCACGCCGTTGATACCGCGGGTCCCCAGTCCGCTCATCGTCGTAAAGAACATTTCCCAGAACCCGGTCAGGAAGGCTTTCAGCGTATCTTTCATCCCCCCGAAAGGGTCCGCGATCTGATACACGATAAAACCGATGATCCACGCGACAAACATCTCCGGATAAAGCGCTTTCGCTTTATTCACGATAAACCGAAACGTTTCTTTTCCCAGAGACAGTGCGGCGCCGTCTTTTCCGGCCGCTTCCTGCATCTCTGTCTTCCGGATTTTCATCATCATCAGATACCCGGACAGGATAAAGAAAAACTCTACCGCGAGCGATCCGCCGATCAGCGGATCCGCTTTGCTCCCGATCACATATTTGCTGTGGTGTATCACGATTGCGACAGCAAAAAGGAAACGCAGAAATTCAATTTTTCCGTTTTTTCCGGATATTTTTGATCTCATGTCACTCCTTTCCATTTTTTTCCCTGAACATTCCTGTAATTTTCCTCGGAATCCATGTCAGGGCGCGTCCCAGGCGGTAGGAAAATGAATCGCGGATGTCTTTTATCTTTCGGCGTTCTGCCTGAAGCTGCGATTGCAGTTTAATGTATTTCTGGCTGACTTCCTTAATCCGGTCTTTCAGTTCGGCATTCTTCTCGCGCGCACCTTCCAGCGCGGCAGTCAGTTTATCGACTCTTTCCTGATTCTTTTCCGACAGCCTTTCGTTTTTCTTTCTTAACGTTTCGACCTGGGCCTGCCGTTTTCTGCGCTGATAAGCTTTTTCCGCATTCGCCTCAAGCTGACGGGTATAATTCAGGTACATGAAATAGGCTGTG
>JAEEGL015244704.1_pt1 | contig 32325 bp, 23 predicted proteins | sample 9134231 | NCBI WGS metagenome assembly JAEEGL01 (sample SAMN16246548, study PRJNA631951) | gut metagenome | biome: gut microbiome; feature: rumen; material: fiber-attached | host: Bos | place: Iran: Karaj | collected 2018-10 | reverse complement strand
TAAAAAGCCTACTATAAATAAATCAAGTAGTATTTGAAATAATATTTAAATTTATTTATATCAAGCATAAAAATCCTCGGTTTTATCATTTTTTAAAAACGAGGATGATTGAATTATCTGGATCTTTGAAAATTTTATATGGTTATTTTTGTGGAATAAATAAAGATTTATTCTTAAGAAGAGAGAATATAACTCTAACTAGCTTTTTGTCTATATGACCAATTGCTACGTAATGATGTTTACCTTCTCTAATCTTCTTTTGATAGTATTCATTAAACGTATTGTCATGCTGCCAAATAATTGATGATGCTTGGTGAAGAGCCCATCTTAGATATTTGGAACCACGCTTTGATGGTTTATTATGAATCGATTCAAACTGACCTGATTCATATACGCTTGGATCTAACCCAGCATAGGCTAATAATTGGTCTGAGTTACTAAAATTGTTTATATCTCCTATTTCAGATATAATCATTGCACCTGTAATGATACCAACTCCCGGAATAGAAGTAATAATTTTACCATACTCAGTTTCATTTAATTCGGTCTCTATTTGTTTATTATATATTTCAACTTGAGATTGATAGAAACGAATCATATCAATTGTATGCTTAAGCTCGAAGCCTAAATAATCTTCTGATTGACCGATTGAATTCTTAGCTAATTCTAAGATTTCACTAGATGTTATTTTACATCTACCATGAAGAAGCTTAGTTATTGATTCTTTATGAGCTTTGGCTAATTTTTTAGGTGTTGGATATGAATATAGTATATTAAGTACTGATTCACCATAATCATTAGAAAAATGGCTTAAAAATTCAGGAAATATAACATTAACTAGTCTTTGAAAAATTAGTTTTTGTTGAGTCATTTGCTTAACAAGTGAAAATCTTTGTCTCGTCAATGATTTTAAGGCGTCAATGTGGTATGATAATAATGTATAGGGTTTGAATTCAAATCTATTCTTATCTAGGAATTTACAAATGGCTTCGGCATCTATTTTATCAGTTTTAGTTTTACGAACTGTAGATGCTTTCCTGTCCATATTGGTTAATATGGGATTGATTAAGGTAGTTTGGTAACCTTGCTTAATCAAATATAGAAGAATATTCTTACTATAATGCCCAGTTGATTCTAATCCTATACGCACATTTGAATCTTTAGTTGACTCCACAAAACTCTGAATTGAATTGTGGAGTTTTTTATATCCTTCAAAATCATTCTTGATAGTGAAGGATTTCTTAGAAAATACTTCACCTGTATCTCTAAGTAGAAAGCAGTCGTGTTTTTGTGAGGCCACGTCTATACCTACATAAATCATAATATCTTGTCCTTTCATGATTAACACTGGTGCTATCTACACTTTCTAATTCACGTTACCTCGTTTTTGATGTACCAGTCACTTACGTGCTGTAACCTACTCATAACCATATAGAATTAAAAACTGTAGCTATTTCCTTTTTAAACCAGTCAAGCTGTAAGGAGAAAAGATAATAGTCTACAGTGTTATCAAAATAATATTAACATTTTAATAATGATAATAATAGATGTTTACGTATTAACATCATTAAATAATTAATACAAATATATTATACGAGGAGATGAGTCATTTGGAAATTAAAAAAATAGCCGTTAGAGAGCTAGCATATTTTATTTGTCAAAGTGGCTCACTAACTAAAGAGTTCTTCTCAAATTCAGATATGCTAAGAGGCCAAAAAGCCCATGATTATCTACAATCAAAATATAATGATGAATCAATATCTGAAGTATATATAAAACAAGAAATAAATTATTTAGGTAATACCTATTTACTTCATGGCTTTATCGATGGATTATTAAATATTGATAATGAAATAATAATTGAAGAAATAAAATCTACAACAAAAGAATTAGATGAAATAGATTTAGAATATCATAAGGAGCATATGGCTCAATTAAAAATATATGGATATTTATATGCTTTACAGCATAATTTAGATAAGGTTCATTTAAGATTAACATATATTTCTGTTGTTGATTATGAAACTAAATCATTTGATTCATTTGAAAAAATAGAAAATTTAGAAGAATTTTCTTTAAATACATTAGAAGAATATATTAAATTTATTAATTTATTAGATGAAGCTAAATTAAATAAAAATAAATCAATTGAAGATATTAAATTTCCATTTGAAACGATGCGAGATGGTCAAAAGGATTTAATGAAGGCATGTTATAAGGCAGCAGAAACTAATGAAATATTATATGTTATTGCCCCAACAGGAATAGGAAAAACAATCGCAACAATATTTTCAACATTAAAAGCCTTAAAGCCTAATGAAAAATTATTTTACCTAACAGCCAAAGGCTCAGGTAAAAATGCTCCAATGAACGCAATAAGCTTGCTTGCAAAAAATGGATTAAAAATAAAATCTATAGATATTACAGCAAAACAAAAAATATGTAATTTAAAATCAAAAAATTGCGATGCTGATAAATGTCCTTTTGCTAAAGGATATTTTGATAGATTAAGAGTTGCAACAATGGATGCAATAAAAAATTATGATGTATATGATAGAAAAACAATTACAGAAATATCAAATAAGCATTCAATATGTGCATTTGAATTCTCATTATATTTATCATATTATTGCGATATTGTAATTGCAGATTATAATTATATATTTGATCCTACCGCAAGGCTTACAGCCTACGATGATGATACATATGATTTAAGAGTTTTAGTAGATGAGGCTCATAACTTAATTAGTCGTTCTAAAGAGATGTTTTCTGCCATAATAAATGAAGAAGACATTAAAGGCTTAAGAAAAGCCTTAACAGGCTTAAAGCCATCAATTAGAAGTGATTGTAATTTAGCATTAGAAATAATAAATAAATATAGAGATGAAATTACTGATAAAGCAATTTATTGTGATTCAAGCCCTAATTTAGATTTAGATGTTTCAATAAGAAGAATAATAAATAAAGTTGATGATATTTTAGAAAAGAATGAAAAAATCAAAAATAAAGATGAAATAATGGATTATTATTTTAAGCTTTTAGCATTTAATAATACCTCTGAAATATTTTCTGAATCACATAAACATTTAGCTAAAATAGAAAATGATAATGTTATTATTGAATATTTTTGCCTTGATGCATCAAGCTTCTTACTTGCTACAATTAAGGATTATGTTAAATCTATTGTGTTCTTTTCAGCTACATTATATCCAATAGAATATCATTCAAATTTATTAACAAAAGGAGAAGGTAAATATTTAGAATTAAAATCTCCTTTTAATCCTAATAACCTAGATTTAATTATAAATAATTCTATATCTACTAAATATAAGGATAGAGCTCAATCAATTGATTCAATTGTTGAAGCAATTGAAATATTAACAAAAACAAAAGAAGGAAATCATATAGTATTTTTCCCTTCATATCAATATTTACAAATGGTATTAGATTCATTAGATGATATTAAATCAGAATTAATAATTCAAAAATCTAATTTAACAGATGATGAAAAGGATGAAATAATAAAAAAATTTAATGATCATACTACTAATAAATTAGGATTATTTGTTATGGGAGGAGCATTCTCTGAAGGAATTGATTTAATAGGAGATAGCTTATCTGGAGTTATAATTGTTGGTGTAGGTCTTCCTATGATATGTGATGAAAATAATATATTAAAGGATTATTTTGAAGAAATATATAATGAAGGATTTGATTATGCATATACATATCCTGGCTTTACAAAAGTAATTCAAGCTGTAGGAAGATTAATAAGAACAGAATCAGATAAAGGTGTTGCAATATTAATCGATACTAGATTTACATATTCAAAATATTTAAGTCTTATGCCACCTCATTGGACAAATAAAAAGGTAATAAATAACTCATATCAATTAAAAAAAGAATTAGAAAGCTTTTATAATAAAAACTAGATTAGTTGACAAATGTAAACAAAAATGTTAATTACTAATTATATGAAATAAAGAAGGCTTGATTAATTTGAAGATTTATGAAATAAAAAATAAGAAAAGGGTATATGGATATTTTTTTGTTGATTTAGAAAATGATGATTGCTATATTGAATTAAATGAAGGATTAGATTCTTATCCTATTTTCTTTGATATTTTTATTAAAAAAAATAAATTTATCATTGAATCATATTGGACTAGAAAATGGATAGAAGAGCGTGTTATACCTGAAAGTAGGCATAATATAAAAGATATTTTAAAGGATAATGGCTTTAAGTATTATAATGAAATATTAATGATAATAGCTTCTAGAGCTCATTCGTCAATGGATGATAACTATTTAAAACAAATTAAGTATGAAGAAGTGTCTGATTGTGTTAAAGAAAGAAGAAAACATTTAATCAAAGATTTTATTTATTTAAAAGAAAAGAGTAAAGTAATAGTATTTTTTGATAATAATGAATCTAAAATGATTTATTTAAAGACTATTAATAATAAACCATTTATAAATACTTTTGGAAGTGAATTGATATCTACTTCATATGAGTTTTATTCATATGATGATATCTATAAAAATGGTAAGGATACACCTCTTTTATATGATGATTTATTAAATTATATAAATGATAATATTTTATCAACAAATGCTATAATAAAAAAATATGATTATTCTAGACAATCTGTAAATAAATTAAAACAAAAAAAAACATTTATGACTTAAATGATAATTTATTTATTTATAATGATATAAAAACATATAAGAATAAGTAAAAAAATAGTTGGGAAATCCCAACTATTTTTCAATATTTTTAATAATTGCTTCTTTTAATTCATTTAAATCATATTTTCCTTGATGATCAACAAAATCAATTTTTAAATCATCATCTTCATATCTTGGAATAATATGAACGTGGAAATGCATAATTGTTTGACCTGCAGCCTCTCCACAATTATTTAAAATATTAACACCTTTAGCATTAAATGTTTTAACAATTGCTTTAGCTAATTCTTTAGCTGTAGCCATAACCTTTAAATAATCATAATCATCAATTTCTAATAAATTATCAAAATGCTTTTTTGATAAAACTAAAGTGTGTCCTTTAGTAGCTTGAGATAAATCTAGAATTGCTAAAACATCTTCATCTTCATAAATTTTAGCAGAAGGAATATCTCCATTTATAATTTTGCAAAAAATATCACTCATATTAATATAGTCTCCTTTTATAATTCAATTATACCATAAATATTATATTTTTTCTTGTTATCTTATTTTAGAATTATTTTAATAATTATTAAAATATGGTAGAATTAAATAAAATAGTGACAATTTTTATAGGGAATTTTTTATGGATAATATAATTAGAATAATAATAGTTGATATTAGTAAATTAAAAGATGATTTTTTAAATATATCATATATAAATGAAGAAGATAAAATAAATGCTTTAAAATATAAAAAAATAATTGATCAAAAACAACATATTATATCTTCTTATTTAAAAAGAAAATATGTTAAAGATTATTTTTTAGATGAACATAAAAAGCCTAAATCCAATAATATATTTTTTAATGTAAGCCATAGTGAAAACCTTGTTGGTATAGCTATAGCCAATATTGAGGTTGGACTTGATATAGAATTTAAAAATAAAGAAAGAAAAGATAAATTTATTAATTATACATGTAGTGATGATGAAATAAAATTTATTAAAGATGAATCTGATTTTTATAAATTATGGACATCTAAGGAAAGCTTATTAAAATGTTTAGGGATTGGAATTGTTAATAATATAAAGGAAGTTAATGCCTTACCTTTAAATGGAATAAAAAAATTTAGGGATGATATTTTTTATTCACATTACATAGATTATATAGATTATAGTATTTCAGTTACTATAAAGGGAGATAAAAATTTTGAGTTAGAGTTAATTGAGGAGGATGCTTATGGAGAAAAAATACCCACTATCTAAAACAGAAGAAGGAATTTATGTTTCTTGCTTAAAACCAACAGATGCATATAATGTTGCGAATGTTTTAAATTTAGGAAAAGATATTGATATTGAAAGAATAAAGGATGCTATTTATAAAATATTTGATGCACATCCTTATTTAAATACTGTTTTATATCAGGATGAAGATGGTCAAATTTATAAAAAAATTGTAAATGATAAACCAACTATTGAATATAAGGAAGTATCTAAATTAGATATAAAGCCATATCCATTTGAATTATTGAATAAGCATTTATATTATTTATGTATTTATAAATATAAAAATGAGTATTATCTAGATTTTGATTTCCACCATATTATATTTGATGGTACATCAATTAGAATTTTTACAGCTGAGCTTAATCTATTATATGAAGGTAAAAATATTTCAAAAGAAACATATGATGCCAATGATTATGCTTTAGATGAGGAACAAGCTTTAAAAACAAAAGAATATGATAAAGCTAAATCTTATTTTGAAAAGATGATTGCAGATCCTGAGGTTGATTCTACAATTGTTTATGATAAAAGCGATGGAGAAATTAAATATAAAAATTATAATACAAAGCTTAAGATTAAAGATGCTGATATTAAAAAATTAACTAAAAAGCTTAATATTAAAACATCAGCTTTCCATTTAGCTTCTTTTTCTTATTTAATTTCTAAAATGAATATGGATGATAAAGCTTTATTCTTAACTATTAATAATGGTAGAAATGATAAGGTTAAAAATGATGTCGGTATGTTTGTTAAAACATATCCATTCTATTTAGAATATAAAGATACTATTAAAGAATATTTATTAACTGCTAATGAAGAACAAATTAACAATATTAATAATTTATTATATCCATTCTCTTCATTAGTTAAGGATTTAGGTATTACAGCTAATATTTTATTTGCATATCAAGGTGATTATTTTTATAAAACAAAAATAAATGGTAAAGAAATATATGCAGAACCAGTTGAAAGAAAAGATGGTAAAGAAAATATTAGTATTGAGCTTCATAGAGATGGTAATGAATATATTATTTGGGTTGAATATAGATCTGATTTATATGAAGATGAAACTATTAAGCATTTAGTAGATTTATATGATAGAGTAGAATCTGAATTCTTAATTAAGAATAAATTAGATGAAATTAATTTAATTACAGATGCTGAAAGAAAAAAATTAGATGAATTTAATAATGTAGATTCATCATATATTGATTACAATAATACAATTTTAGATTCATTTAAAAAAGCTGTTAAGGATTATCCTAATAATTACGCAGTTGTTTTTAAGGATAAAAAATATACATATAAAGATGTAGATATCTTAAGTAATAAAATAGGTAATGAATTAATATCTTATGGAATTAAAAAAGAAGATGTAGTATCTATTTTAATTAAAAAGAGTGAATATATTGTTATTGTCTCACTTAGTGTTATTAAATCAGGTGCTGCATATCAGCCACTTGATCCAACTTATCCAGAAGAAAGATTAAATTTCATGGTAAAGGATTCTAGTGCTAAGGTTTTAATTTTAGATAGAGATTTAGATTCCTTAATCGATTTTAAAGGTAAAAAGATTTATACAGATGAATTTAATAGCTTTAAAAATGATAAAGATACTAATATAAAATTAAATCCTAATGATTTATTTATTATGCTTTATACATCAGGATCAACTGGACTACCTAAGGGTGTTATGCTTGAGCATGGAAATATTAATACATTTGTATCATTCTTTAAAAAAGAATATGATGTTAAACCAGAATCACGTATGGCAGCATATGCATCATATGGATTTGATGCTGATATGATGGATTTATATCCAGCTTTAGCAACAGGCTCAACAGTATATGTAATTCCTGAGGAATTAAGATTAGATTTAGTTAAATTAGGTGATTTTTATAATGAAAATAAAATCACTCATAGCTTAATAACAACACAGGTTGGACGTCAATTTGCATCAGAAATTGAAGTAAAATACTTAAAGCATTTCTTTGTAGGTGGAGAAAAATTAGTTCCAATTGAACCACCTAAAAATTATACATTCCACAATGTTTATGGACCTACAGAGGGTACAGTTTTTTGCACTGATAGAGTTGTTGATAAATTATTTTATAGAGTACCAATAGGTGCTAATTTAAATACATATAAATTCTATGTATTAGATAAGAATATGAATATTTTACCAACAAATGTAATAGGTGAATTATATATATCTGGACCACAGGTTGGAAGAGGATATTTAAATAGGGAAAAGGAAAATAAAGAAGCATTTTTAACTAATCCATTTGATAAGGATCCTTTATTTAAAAAATTATATAAAACTGGTGATATAGTAAGACTTCTTCCTAATGGTGAGGTTGATTTCATTGGAAGAAAAGATGGTCAGGTTAAAATAAGAGGATTTAGAGTTGAATTAACAGAAGTTGAAAAGGTTATAAGAGAATATCCTGATATTAATGACGCAACTGTTAAGGATTTTACAGACCCTGCTGGTGTTAAATTTATTTGTGCTTATATAGTTTCAAATAAAAAAATAAATATAGAGGATTTAAATAAATTTATTGCCTCTAAAAAGCCACCTTATATGGTTCCTGCATATACAATGCAAATTGATAAGATTCCTTTAAATCAAAACCAAAAGGTTAATAAAAAAGCATTACCTTTACCTGAATTAAAGGTAGAAGAAAAGGTAATGCCAGAAACAGATTTAGAGCGTGAAGTATATGATATTATTAAAGATGTTTTAGGTCATGAATCATTTGGTGTTACAACTAATTTATATGAAGCAGGATTAACTTCAGTATCATCAATTAGATTAACTATTTTATTATCTAAAAAATTTAAATGTGATGTTTCTAATGATGATTTAACTAATAATCCTACTATTAAAGAATTAATTAAAGCATTAGGAAATAAGGATGAACAAAAGCAATTTGAAAAGCTAGCTGAATATCCTATTACTAAAACTCAAGAAGGTATTTTTGTTGAATCTGTATCTATTCCTGATTCAACAACATATAATATTCCTTTCTTATTTAAATTAAGTAATAAGATTGATTTAAATAAATTAAAAGAAGCAATTATTAAAACAATTAATAATCATGAATATTTAAAAACAAATTTATCTATGAATGATGATGGAGATATTAAAGCTTTAAGAGAAGAAAAAGAAGCTAAGGTATCTATTTTAAGCATGGATAAATTAGATAAAAAAGCTCTTATTAGACCATTTAAGATATTAAATGGAGATTTATATAGAGCTGAAATTTATAAAACAAAAGAAGGCAATTATTTATACTTAGATTTTCATCATATTATTTGTGATGGTACAAGTGAAGCTATTATATTAACTGATATTAATAATGCTTATTTAGGTAAAGATTTAATCAAAGAAGAATATACAGGCTTTGAGGTTGCCTTAGATGAAAAGGAATTATTAAAGACTGATAAGCTATCTAAGGCTAAAGAATTTATCAATAGCCTATTAAAGGATGTTGATGGAGAGTATTTAATTAAAAAGGATTTAAAGGTTTCTAAAGAATCTAAATTAAAATCAGTTGATTATAATTTAAATGTTGATTTAAATAGATTAAAGAAGTTTATTGAAAACAATAAATTAACATTTAATGCATATTTCAATTTTGCTTTCGCATTTACATTATCTAAATATTTATATAAATATGATTCACTTTATGTAACTATTTATAATGGAAGAAATAGAGCGATGCTTAATAATACAGTATCAATGCTTGTAAAAACATTACCTGTTTATATTAAATATAGTGAAGAAGATGTTATATTATCTAAATTAAATGAAATGAAGGATAATTTAATTAATTTACAAGCTAATGATTTATATTCATTTGCTGATATAGCAAAGGAATATGATATTAAAGCTGATATTATGTTTGCATATCAAGGTGATAATTTTACATTTGATAAGATTGGTGGAGAAAAGGTTGATGTAATTTTACTTGAATCTGATACACCAAAGAGTGCGTTTGGTCTAGATGTATTCTTAGAAAATAATACATTCAGAGCTCATTTTGAATATGATGAGGCAATTTATAATGAATATACAATCGCATCATTTGAAAGATTATTTGAATTAGTATTAAATGAATTAATGGTTAAAAAGACTATTAATGAAATTAATTTATTACCTGAAGAGGATTTAAAATTATATAAAAAATTTAATTCATTTAAAGAACCAATTCCTAATATTTCATTTAATAAGCTAGTTGAAAAGCAAGCTCTATTAAATCCAGATAAGATTGCGGTAATAGGTAAGGGTGGACAATTTAATTATAAAGAATTCAATGAAAACTGTAATAAGGTTGCCCATAAGTTATTAGATGAAGGTGTTAAGCTTGCTGATAGAGTAGTTATGCTTATGCCAAGAATAGCTTTAGCTTATGTTGTAAGACAAGGTATTATTAAATCAGGTGGAGCATTTGTTCCAATTGATCCTAAATATCCTGATGATAGAGTGGAATATATTATTACAAATTCAGGTGCTAAATATTTAATTTCTACAAAAGAAATAATTGAAGAAAAGAAAGAAATAATTAAAAATTCAAAGATTAAAGCATTTGATATTTTTGATATTATTAAATCTAATAAAATAACTAACCCTAATGTTTCTATTCCATCCGATAGCTTATGCTATATCATTTATACATCAGGTTCAACAGGAAAGCCTAAGGGTGTTATGATAAGCCATCATAATTTAGTAAATTATGTATTAGATGGTTCTAATATTGGTACAATGCCATATAGAAATATTAAAGAGGGTGCAATTGGCTGTTCATTTGCATCACTAAGCTTTGATGCTTCACTTCAAGAAGAATGTGTTCCATTATCACATGGATATACTGCAGTTATCGCAACTGAAGAAGAAATTGAAAATCCATTAAAGCTTGCCCAAACTTTAAACAAAAATCATGTAAATATTATGTTTATGACTCCATCTTTTGTATCTAATTTTATAGATATTAAAGAATTTGTTGATGCTTTAAAGAACTTTAAGGTATTAGATATGGGTGCTGAGGCTGTACCTGTTGAATTATGTCAAAAATTAAGAAAGCTAGGCATAACTGCTGATATTTATAATGGTTATGGTCCTACTGAAACAACAATTACATGTACATATCATCGTGTAACAGATGAATATGTTACTATTGGTAAGCCTTTTGCAAATTCAGAAATGTATTTACTTGATAAGGCTGGTCATATTCTACCTATTAATGCGATTGGTGATTTAACAATTGCTGGTGATTCTGTAGGTATGGGTTATTTAGGTCTTCCTGAAAAGACTAAAGAAAACTTTATTGAAATATTTGGAAGAAAGGCTTATCGCTCTGGCGATTTAGCAAGATATAACAATGATGGTAATATTGAATTCTTTGGTAGATTAGATAATCAGGTTAAATTAAGAGGATTAAGAGTTGAACTTGATGAAATCGAAAAGGTATTAAATAGCTATCCTAATATTACAAGAAGTATTATTTTAGTTAAAACTAATCAGGTTGATGGAGATTATCTTGCTGCATATTTTACTGCATCTAAAGAAATTGATAAGGATGATTTAACTAAGCATATGGCTAAATCATTAACTCCTTATATGATTCCTAAGGTAATGATGCAATTAGATAAGATACCTTTAACACCAAATGGTAAGATTGATAAGAAGGCTTTACCTGAAATTGAAGTTAAAGCAGAAGCAAAACAAATTAAAAAGGCTTCAAATGCTTTAGAAGAAAAATTATGTCAAATCTTTGCTAAAGCATTAGGACAAGAATCAATTGGTGTTGATGATGATTTCTTTGATTTAGGTGGTACATCACTATCTGCATCAAAGGTTGCAATGCTTGCATTAAAAGAAAATCTTCCTATAGCCTATAAGGATATATTTGATTATTCAACTGTTAGTGAATTAGAAAAATATATTAATTCATTAAATGGTGAAGTTACATTAGATGAAAAGGAAGAAAAATGTGAATTTGAAGCATTAAATTATAATAATGTTAAATATATTGATGAAATAAAAGATGAATATCATTTAGGTAATATTTTATTAACAGGTGCAACAGGCTTCTTAGGTATTCACGTATTTAAAGAATTATTAAATAATAAAAAGCATATGTATTTATTAGTTAGAAGCAAAGGCATTGATGCAAGAAAGAGACTAGAAGGATTAGCTGCTTATTATTTTGATGATCCATTAAGTGAACAAATTGATAAATATGTAACAATTATTGATGCTGATATTATTGATAATGACTTAGATAATAAATTAAAGGATATTAAATTAGATACAATTATCAATTGTGCAGCAATTGTTAAGCATTTCTCATCTGATGATATAATTGAAAGAATTAACGTTGGTGGAGTTAATAATTTAATTCAAATCGCTTCAAAGAAAAAAGCAAGATTAATTCAAATTTCAACATTGAGTGTTGCAGGAGAAAATATTGATAATAAGTTTGAAGCAACATTTAAGATTAAAGAAAATATGTTATCATTTGGACAAGATATTTCAAATAAATATGTAAATTCTAAATTTACTGCAGAAAAGAATATTTTAGAAGCTATAGATAAAGGCTTAGATGCTAAAATTATAAGAGTAGGTAACCTAATGGGAAGAAATAGTGATGGTGAATTCCAAGCTAACTCTATTACAAATGGATTTATGAGAGATTTAAGAGGATATGCTGTATTGCATAAATTCCCTGTAAATTCAATGGATATAGAAGTAGACTTCTCACCAATTGATGAGGTTGCAAAAACTATCCTATTGCTTGCTACAACAAATAAGAAATTTACAGTATTCCATAGTGCAAATTCTCATATGATTCAAATGGGTGATATTATCTATACAATGAATTTATTAGGATTTGATATTAAGGTTGTAAGTGATAATGAATTTATAGAATCTATGAAGGAAATGATGCAGGATGAAAATAATAATATGTTAGTATCATCACTTATTTCTTATGCATCTGCAGATGCCCATGCACATTCATTTATTGGTTCTAATAATGAATTTTCTAATAAAGCATTATATCATTTGAATTATAAGTGGCCTATTACTGATAAAGATTATTTAACAAAGGCAATCGAATCATTAATGACTTTAGGATTCTTTGAAAGAAAGGATCAATAATAAAATATGGAAAGAAATAGTAAATTAATAAATAAAAAATTTATTCAATATTTGATACCTTCAATATTAACAATTTTTGCAATGCAATTTACATCACTTTTAGATGCTGTATTAATTGGTAATTTGATTGGTTCAACTGCTCTTTCTGCATCATCTATGTGTGTTCCTATAATATATATAGTTCAAATGCCAGGCTTAGCCTTAGGTATGGGTGGTTCAATTGTTGTAGGCTCACTTCTTGGAAAAAGAGATATAACAAAGGCAAACAAAGCTTTTTCAGCTTGTATAATTTATGGAATAGGTGTTGCCCTATTATTTACAATACTTGCTCCATTAATCTCAAGACCAATTGCTAATATTTATGCAGAGGATTTAAGAGAGGATATATATCAATATGTATTCATTACATTATTAACAGATCCTATTATTGTATTTGCTTTATTAATGTCATCATTTATGAGTGTTGATAATAATCCAAGGCTTGCAACAGTATATTTTATAGTATCTGATATTATAAAAATTGGATCTATGTTCTTATTTATTAAAGTATTTAATTGGGGAATGTATGGTGCTTCATTTTCAACAGCATTTGGATTTTTAGTTGGTGCTTTAGTAATATTTGGTTATATCTTTTCTAAAAAAAGAATGCTTAAATTTACATTTAAAATTAAAAATACCTTTGTTGATTTAAAAGAATCATTAAAGGCATCAGGCTCACTTGCTATAAACTATTTATTGACCGCAATACAAATGTCTATTATTAATATTGTAATAAGTAATTTAGTTACTGATATAGTTGATTTAGCCATTTATGGATTAATATGTAATATGGTATTTGTATTTGATTTAATATCTGGTGGTATAGTTGGAGTAATACCTACATTATGTGGTATTTTTGTTGGAGAAAAGGATGTTTATTCATTAAAATCAATAACTAAAAAAATATATTTTATGAATTTAATATCAGCTATAATTATTACTATATTAGTATTCTCTTTACCTAATGTATATTCAATTTTATTTGGATTTGATTTTGTTGAATATCAAGAAAAAGCAAATTTATTAATAAGAATATATGTATTTTCATTTATTCCTTATGAATTAAATAGATTTACAACAAATTATTATCCATCAATTAATAAGAATGCACCTTCTTATGTAACTGTATTATTAAGAGAATTGTTAATAGTTTTACCATTAACTTTAGCTTTATTATATGGTTCAGGTATAAAAGGATTTGCGATTGCACAGGTATTAACAGAATTATTAACTGTAGTATTTACTTATATATTTATATTCATTGTTGAGCATAAGAATCATTTAGGAAAAGGATTATTCATGATTGAGGATGTTAATTATTTATCTTATGATTTTTCAATTGATAATAATATAGATAATGCATCAAAGGCATCATTAGAAATATCTAATTTCTGTATTAATAATAATATAGATAATAGAAGTGCTCAAATGATTGGCCTTTCAGCTGAAGAAATGATAGCTAATATAATAACTTATGGATATAAAAATAAAAAACAAAACTTTATAGATGTTAATTTAAAGAAAATTGATGACACATTAATTCTTCGTATTAGAGATGATGGAATGCCATTTGATCCAACAAAATATGAAGCTGATAATGACAAAGACTATACTACAAGCGGAATTAAGCTTGTTGAAAACATAACAAATAAAATGCAATATATGAGAATATTAAATTTAAATAATACTATATTAGAAATAAATATTGGGGGTAATTAATATGGAAATTCAAGTATTAAAAAATGACAACATTGTAATTGAGATTAAGGGTAGATTAGATACTACAACATCTCCTTTATTAAGTCAAAAAATTAAAGAAATTGAAATTGATAAGGATTTAGTTATAATCGATTTTAAAAATTTAGATTATATTTCTTCAGCAGGACTTAGAGTTTTACTTGCGATAAAAAATATGCTTGAGGAAAAAAATAAGTCTTTAGAAATTCATAATGTAAATGAAGTTATAATGGAAGTATTTAATGTAACAGGATTTATAAATGTTTTAAATATTAAATAGGAAGAGTGATATTATGCGTTTTTCTGTTAGAAAAAAGTTAATATTAATTGGCACTATTATATCATTTTCATTTTTCGTTGCGGCTTTTACTATAAGTTTTTTCATATTTAGAAGATATACAATGGAAAATTTCATTAAATCAATTGATAATTCTATTGCTGAATTAGAATATTCAATTGGTGATCAAGAATCACTTGAAGAAATGAATAAAATAGTATCATCTGTATATGATACTTATTTAGAACATATTGATGATGAAAAGAATTTTAAATCTAGAGAAGAAGAAATAAAATATTATACAAATGTTTATCCTATGATGTATTCTCAAGCAGGAATTATAGGTATGTCTTATGATAAAATAACTAATCTAAATTCTTATTTAGATATTTCATCAGCTTTAGCTTGTTCAGCAATTTCTGCCGGCGGTAAAATGGCTTATGCAGGTATATTAATTTCTCCTGAAGTAAGTAAGGATAATGGTAGATTTTTATATTTATTTGATTCTAAATTTAGATTTAATCAAACAGAAGATGGTCATCCATTTGGTTCTGATTATAAATTAAAAAAAGAAGATTTAGATGAAAATCCTAATAGTAGATATGGTGGATATGTATTAGATGGTAAAAAGGCAAGAGTCATTGATTTTAATATAGGGAAAATTAATGACCATGATATAACTATTACTGCCTTTATTGAATATGATGATACAGCTGTAAATAATAGTATTTTTGTTTTTGGAATGATTGATGCAATTTCACTCCTTGTTGTATTAATATTATTAACAATTGCTTATATTTTATTTTCACAATTTGTTATTGTAAAAAATATAACTACATTAACTAAATCAACAAAAGAATTTACAAATAGTGTAATTGATGGAGATGTTAAAGAATCTGTTATTCCAAATATTAAATCAAGTGATGAAATAGGATTATTATCTGAATCATTTATTCAAATGGAAGAAGAAATAATTAATTATACTGAAAAAATTAAAGTAGCTACAGCTGAAAAGGAAAAGATTAATGCTGAATTAGCTATTGCTACATCAATTCAGCTTGAATCACTACCTAAAAATTCTTTAAATGATAAGAATGTATTGATTAATACATCTATTAAATCTGCTAAAGAGGTAGGCGGAGATTTCTATGATTATTTCTATTTAGATGAAGATCATCTAGCAATAATAATTTCAGATGTATCAGGAAAAGGTATTCCTGCTGCCTTATTTATGATGAAATCTAAAGAGCTAATTAAATCTAAATTAATTTCTAAAAAGAGCTTAGAGGATGTTTGCTTTGAGGTTAATAATGAATTGCTTGAAAATAATGAAGCAGGCTTATTTATTACTGCATTCATTGGTGTTTTAGATATTAAAACAAAAACAATTGAATTAATAAGTGCTGGACATGAAAAGCCATTCTTATTATCTAAGGGTAAGGTTGAAAGATTAGCTGTTAAATCTAATTTCATTTTAGGTGGTTCTAGAAATTATAAATATCAAAAGGATGTAATTAAATTAAAAGAAGACGATAGAATTTTCTTGCATACAGATGGTTTAAATGAATCTATAGATGATAAGGAAATTGAATTCGGTTATGATAGAATCGCAAATTGTCTTAAGAATAATTATTATGAAAAGCTTCATGATATATTAATTAATATGGATGCAGAATTAAATAAATTCACTAATAATAAAGAACAATTTGATGATATAACTATGCTAATTTTAGAATTGAAATCTACAAAATTAGAATTTAATTTTGAAAAGCCTAGCTATGAAGTTATTGAAGAGGTAACAAATAAATTTAGTGATTATTATTCTTATGTTGATAAAAATGTATTATCTAAAGTTAGTATAACAATAGATGAATTATTAAATAATTATATTTCATATGAAAAGAAGGATGATTTAATTATTAAAGTATCATTTGATTATTCTGATAATAGATTATCAGTAACTTTCAAAAATAATGGTGAATTCTTTAATCCATTATTAAGAAAGGATAAATATATTGAAAATGATAATAATTTAGTTCCTGGTGGATTAGGAATAACAATGGTTAAAAAATTATCAAATGATGTTTCATATGAAAGAAAAGATGATTTTAATATTTTAAAAGTATCTTTTACTGTAAAATAGGTATTATTATGAGATATAAAAACATTATTAAAGAAAAAGATAAAGAAAAATTAAGAATGCTTTTGTTTAAAAATATTGATATTACTAATTTTGAATCATTTTTATATTTTTTAAAAAATAATGATGAAAAATTATATAAATTCTTTTTAACAATTAAAGATAATTTAATTGATTTATTTGTTGACAAAAATCCATTAATTATTAAAATATCAAATGATAAGATAATTAATGTAACAGGTGAATCTGGTTCAGGTAAATCTACTTATGTTAAAAATAATTTTAATAATGATAATTATGAAATAATAGAAACAGATGTTTTATTTAATGAAAAATATACTGATAATCCATTATTAAATGAAATTAGAAATGATATTTTTAAAAAGTATAGTGATGAACATTTTCCATCTGGTTATAATTTACAAATTAATTTTAATCATTTTAATGAATGCTTAAAATTGATATTAAAGCATACTGAAAACATTAATAAAACTATTGTAATAGATTCAGGACAATTTAGGCATTTAAAGAATTATAATTTATTAAAGGGTGAATTAATAATAATTAGAACATCTATTAATGAATCATTTAATAGAGCATGCTCTAGATTTTTAAAAACACATAATAATCCAACGGAAAAAGATATTTTATTACATAAAATGAAAAAATATACTGCCTTTGAATTATATAAAAAATTTAATACATTAATTATTAAATCATTTATTTTATATAAATTTTGATATTGGAGCTTTTATGGAAAATTATTATGAATTAAACGCAAAAGAATATATTGATAAAACAAAAGATGTAAATATGAAGGAAGAATATGATAAATTCTTTACTTATGTTAAACCTAATTCTCATATTTTAGATTTAGGCTTTGGAAGCGGAAGAGATTCATTATATTTTAAAAATAATGGTCATTTTGTTACAGCTATAGATAATGTAGAGGAATTTGTTTTAAATGCTAAAAAATTAGGAATTGATAATGTATATAATATGGATATTAGAAATATTAATTTCTATAATGAATTTGATGCTATATGGGCATCTGCATCCCTTCTTCATATTCCTACATATGATTTAATGCATGTATTAAATAAATTATATATTGCATTAAAAAATGAAGGTATCTTATATATGTCTTTTAAATATGGTGATTTTGAAGGAAGAAAAGATGATAGATTTTATAATGATTTAAATGAAACAAAATTAAAAAATATTTTATCTGTAACTGAATTTAAAGTATTAGAATCTTATAAAACTATTGATAATTTAGGAAGAGAAAATACTTGGTTTAATATAATATTAAAAAAATAGGTGATTTTATGTATAAAGTATATTGTTATAATAAATGCTCAACATGTAAAAAAGCATTAAAATTTTTAGATGATAATAATATTAAATATGAATTAATAGATATTAAAGAATCTAATCCTTCAATTGAGGTATTAAAAGAAATTCATAATAAATCAGGTAAGGATTTAAAAAAATTATTTAATACATCAGGTCTTTTGTATAAAGAATATGAATTAAGTAAAAAAATACCTAATATGACTGAAGATGAAATATATGAAATTTTATCAAAAAATGGCATGCTAATTAAAAGACCTATTTTAATTTCTTCTGATTTTTCTTTGATTGGTTTTAAAGAAGATGAATGGAATAAATTAAAATAATTATTGAAAAGTTATTAAAAAGTTATATAATTAACATAAAGCGAAGATAGGAAGAAAATCTAATTGATTATCAAAGAGAGTCTCAGTTGGTGAAAAGAGATATATAGATTAGATGGACAACATCCTTGAGTGGTAGAAGAATTTAAGTAGAACTACCCGTATATCTACGTTACAGATTTTAAGTGCTATAGATTATTTCTATAGAATTAAGGTGGTACCACGGTTATTTCGTCCTTTGTTTATTCAAAGGACTTTTTTTATTTATAAGGAGGGCATTATGAATAAGCTATTTATATATTATTCAAATAGTGGTAATGGTGATGTTGTAGCTTCTAAAATGAAAGATTTAGGCTATGATATTAGAAAAGTATCCACTAATTATAAATTAAGTAAAAATTTATTCTTAGCCTGTATGAAGGGTGGATTTCATGCAACTATAGGAAAGAAAGCTAAGCTTAATAATTATAATAATGATGTAAATAATTATGATGAGGTCGCAATTGGCTCTCCAATTTGGAATGGAAGATTTTCATGTCCTATTAATACAGTACTTAAAAATACTAATTTAGAAAATAAATTATTAACATTTATTTTATATAGTGGTGGTGGAGAAGCTAAAAAAGCTTATCAAAAGATATTAAAAAAATATCCAAACGCGAAAATAATTATATTAAAACAACCAAAATCAAATTTAGGTGAATTAGATAGAATAGAGGGATTATTATGAGAAGAATTAAAATTAAACAATTATTTGAATCAAAACAAGAACAAGAAGTATTAATCTTTGCATGGGTTAGAACAAATAGAGCTCAAGCTCAATTTGGCTTTTTAAATGTAAATGATGGTTCAACTGTAACAAATTTACAGGTTGTATATGATAATGCCTTAACAAATTTTGAAGAAATTTCAAAATTTAGAGTAGGCGTATCTGTTGAAATTAAGGGTAAGGTTGTATTAACACCTGAGGCAAAACAACCACTTGAAATTCACGCAACAAGCGTTACTATGCTTGGTGATTGTCCTGAGGATTTCCCAATTCAACCAAAGCGTCATACAAGAGAATTCTTAAGAGATGTTGCTCATCTTCGTGCAAGAACAAATTTATTCAATGCTGTATTTAGAATAAGATCAGTTGCTGCAATGGCAGTACATAAATATTTCCAAGATAGAGGATATTTATATGTTCATACACCACTTATTACAACAGCTGACTGTGAAGGCTCAGATCAAATGTTTAAAATTACAACATTAGATATGAATAATCTTCCTTTAACAGAAGATGGTAAGGTAGATTTTTCTAAGGATTTATTTGGAAAACAAGCATTTATTACTGGTTCTGGTCAATTACATGGTGAAACATTCGCTATGGCATTTGGCGATATTTATACATTCGGTCCTACATTCAGAACAGAAAACTCAAACACTCAAACACACGCAAACGAATTTTGGATGATTGAACCTGAAATGGCATTCTGTGATTTAGAAGGCTTAATGGATATTGAAGAAGAAATGCTAAAGAGTGTAATTACTTATGTAATGGAAAATGCTAAAGCTGAAATTGATTTATGTGATCAATTTGTTGAAAAGGGCTTAAAAGAAAAATTAACTAATATTGTTAATTCAAAATTTGTAAGAATATCTCATCATGATGTTGTAGATTTATTATTAAAATCTGGTCAAAAATGGGAAGTAAAGCCATCTTATGAGGATGATATTGCTAAAGAGCATGAAAGATATATCACTGATTATTTCAACGGACCTGTATTTATTACAAATTGGCCAAAGGATATTAAGGCTTGGTATATGAAGCTAAATCCAGATAATAAGACTGTTGCTGCAGTAGATTTAGTTGTACCACATGCAGGTGAATTAATGGGCGGTTCTCAAAGAGAAGAAAAGCTTGATGTATTACTTGCAAGAATGAAAGAATTAAATGTAAGCCAAGAAGAAGTTGATTGGTATTTAGATACAAGACGTTATGGTGGATGTGTTCACTCAGGATTTGGTATGGGATTTGAAAGATTAATTATGTATCTAACTGGTATTGAAAATATTAGAGATGCAATTCCATTCCCAAGAACTCCAAAGAATTGTAAATATTAATATTAATTAAGTGGTAATTATGTATATGTTTTAACATATTTACCACTTTTTAATTTATTAATAAAATGTTATCATATTATATATAATGCGTTTTTGAAGGAGAATATATTATGATAACAAAAGATTATATTAAGGCAACTAATTTAATTCATATTACATTAGATCAAATTTATAATGATTTAGGTAGCGTAAAAGACTTAATTGATAAAAATTTAGTTAATATCGTTAACACAGAAGCTCCTCTTACTTTAAATACATTAAAGGCAAGATTTAGAACTATATTTGATGTTGCTAAAATAAGTGGAAAAGCATTAGATATTATTATGGATAGAGTTAATGCTTTAGGATTAGTATATGAAGAAGAATTATATGATTTTGTTATTTGGCCTAAAAGCGGAAAATTTGATGTTAATTATTTAAGAATTAATTCAGATAGATTAATATATGATATTCCTCCTGTTGAATTAAAAAATTTACAAAAATCTATTAATAAAAATGGCGAAGAATTATATAGAGAAATGTTAAAATATTTCAATTTAGAGGTATTAACAGAAAAAGCTAAAAATTATTTAGCTTATGTAGAAGAATATTAGTGGTGAAATTATGTTAAATGTTATTTTAAATAAAAATGAGGAAAAAGAAAAAATCGAAGGATTTCCTTGGATTTTTAATAATGAAATAAATTCTTTTGATGGTGAAATAAAAAATGGTACTATCGTTAAGGTATTAACATTTGAGAAAAAGTTTTTATGCTATGGCTTTTTAAATACATCATCAAAAATAATGGTAAGAATTCTATCTTTTAATGGAAATGAAAAAATAGATAAAGAATTCTTTAAAGAAAGAATTAAATATGCAATATCACATAGAGAAAATATTAATTTTAATGAATCAAATTGTTATAGATTAATATTTTCTGAAGCTGATTACCTACCTGGCTTAGTTGTTGATAAATATGCAGATTATTTATGTATTCAAATATCTTCTTTATGCATGGAAGTATTTAAAAAGGATATTGTGGATATTCTAATTGAATTATTAAGTCCAAAAGGAATTTATGAAAGAAGCGATGTATCTTCTAGAGAAAAAGAAGGCTTAGAAGAATTTAAAGGAATTATTTATGGTGATTTTAATCCAAGAATAGAAGTATTAGAAAATGGAATAAAATTTATTGTAGATATGGAAAATGGTCAAAAAACAGGCTATTTCCTAGATCAAAAATTAAATAGAGATAATATTAAATATTATTGTAAAAATAAAGATGTATTAGATTGCTTTTCAAATGTAGGAGGCTTTGCCTTAAACGCAGCTAAAAATGGTGCTAAATCAGTTTTAGCATGTGATATATCAAGCCTTGCTTGTTCTGATATTGAATATAATGCTAAATTAAATAATTTTAATAATTTAAAAACAAAATGCTGTGATGTTTTTGATTTATTAAGAAGCGAAGAAATCAAAAATAAATTTGATTGTATCGTGCTTGACCCACCAGCATTTACTAAGTCTAAGGATACAGTTAAAAAAGCTTATAGAGGATATAAAGAAATTAATCTTCAAGCTATTAAAGCTATAAGAAGTGGTGGCTATTTATTAACATTTTCATGTAGCCAGCATATGACTCCAGATTTATTTATGCAAATGATTAATGAAGCTGCAAGGGATGCTAAAAGAAATGTTCAATTTATTGATTTTAGAATTCAAGCTCCAGATCATCCTGCATTACTTCAATCAGAAGAACAATTATATTTAAAATGTATGATTTTAAGAGTTAAATAGGAGGATACTATGGGAAAAAATTTAGAAGAAAAAAAGATGACATTAGAAGAATATCAAAAAAAGTATTCCAAGCCAGAAAATATTAAAACTGCCAAAGCATTTTTATTTATAGTTGCTGCATCTATTGGAATAATTGTTTTTGTTGCTTTATTTTTTGTAGTATCTAGATTATTTGAAATTCATCAAATTGCTGGATATAGTGGTGCTGCTATTGCAGTAATTGTATATATTTTTATTTATATAATTCCACTTATAAAAATGACAAGAACTAAATCATTTATGGTTAATGTTGATTCAACAAATGCTAAAGAAGCACAAAAATATAATAGAGAATTAAGAAATGATATTGCAGATAAAATGATTGATTTTACTGCAAATACAGAAGGTGTTAGCTGGTATAATTCAGAACGTATTGGAAGACTTGCCATTGCTCGTCAAACTAAAAATGATTCTGATACAAAAGCTATATTAACTGAAATATATGATACTGATGTTAGAGCTGCATCAAATAAAATTATTAGAGATCATGCTTTAAAGGTTGGTATTACAACTGCATTATCACAATCTAAAAATATTGATACATTATTTGTTGTTGCTTATAATTTATCCTTAATTAAGGATATTGTATTCTTATATGGTTATAGACCATCTGATGCAAAGCTTGCTAAAATTTATCAAGTTGTAATCCTTAATTCATTAATTGCTTATGGATTAGGCGCTGGTGGTGTTTCAACTGCTGCATCTAAATTTGGAGGAAAGGCTTTAGAAGGAATTCCTCTTGTAGGTAAATCATTAGGTACATTAGTTGATTCTGTTGCTCAAGGTATAATAAATTCAACCCTAACTGCAATCATTGGCTTCCAAACTAAAAAGTATTTAAAGAAGGAATATCATTTACAGGATATTTTAGATGAAATTGTAATTGATGAAGATGTTGAAGAAACAGAAGAACAAGAAATGGTTGAATCATTGAAAGAAGAAATTAAATCTAAGGCTAAGGAAAAGAAACCTGTATTAGCTTAAGCTTTTAATATTTGAAAGATAGTTAGTCAAAACTATCTTTTTTCTTTTCTATTTATAATTAAAGTTGTATAATAGGGAAGACTGGAGGATTTTTATGAGACAAGAACTATTTATTAAGCATAGAGAAGCTATGCTAGAATTAATGGAAGATAATTCAATATTAATTGAATTTAATAGACCAAGCTTAAAAGATGGTGATGTTTTCAATTTTAAATATGATGAAAATAGAAACTATTTCTATTTAACTGGTTTATTTGAATATGAGAATATAGTTATTTTACAAAAGATAAAAGGTAATTCATCTTCAATGATTTTAATTAATCCATATGATGAATTTAAAGCTAAATGGGTTGGAGCTCCTTTATCTAAAGAAGAGGTTATGAATATTTCTGGTATAAAAAATGTTAGATATTTAGAATCTTTTAAAGCATTATTAAATCAATATTCAAATTTAGTTAAAAATATATATTTAGATTTTGTTCCTAATAAATCTAATATGCTAAATGCTGATGAAATTTTTGCTAAAGATTTAAAAGAGCATTTCCCTTGGATAAATATTTTAAATTCAAGACCTTTATTTCAAAAATTAAGAACAATTAAGTCTGAAGAAGAAATAGATGAAATGAGAAAAGCAATCTCTATTACAAATGAAGGTATTAAAAACATATTAAGACATATTGGATCTAAATATGAATATCAATTAGAATCATATTTTGATCAAACTATCAAATATAATGGTGGAACTGGCTATGCATTCCCTACTATTGCTGCATCAGGTGATAATGCATGCTGCCTACATTATATGGAAAATAATTCTTTAGCTCATGATGGAGATTTAATTTTATTTGATTTAGGTTCATCAGTTAATATGTATTGTTCTGATATTTCAAGAACATTCCCTATCAATGGTAAATTTAGTAAAAGACAAAAAGAAATTTATAATATTGTTTTAAAAGGACAACAGCTTGTATTTGATAATACTAAGCCAGGTATTACAACTAAGGAATTAAATCAAATATTAAGAGATTATTATAAAGAAGAATTATATAAAATTGGCTTAATTAAAGAAAAGACTGAAGAAGAGGTATCTAAATATTATTATCATGGCGTATCTCATCATATCGGTCTTGATTGTCATGATTTATGTGATTATACACCTTTAAAGGCAGGTTCAATCATTTCAAATGAACCAGGATTATATATTGCTGAAGAAGGTATTGGTATTAGAATTGAAGATGATGTGCTTGTTACAGAAAATGGTGCTGAATGGTTAAGTAAGGATATCATTAAAACTGTAGAAGATATTGAAAAATTTATAAAGGAGAATAAGATAAATGAATAAAACTATTTTAAGAAATTATGCAAAATTAATTGTTAAAATGGGAGCAAATGTTCAAAAGAACCAAGATGTTATAATTGTTGCTTCTGTTGATGATAATTATTTTGTTAAATATGTTGTTGAAGAATGCTATAAAGCAAAAGCAAGAAAGGTAACTGTTGATTGGATTTCTGATGATGTTACTAGATTAAATTATAAATATCAAAAGGCCAAAACATTAGGTGAGGTTACTGAATGGAGAAAGGCTAAGCTTCAATATGAGGTTGATACACTACCTGCAAGAATTTATATTGAATCAAGTGATCCTGATGCTTTAAATGGTCTTGATCAAGACAAGATTACTGAAGCAAGAAGATTATCAGGTCCAATCATTATGGAATATAGAGAAAAAATGGATAATAAATATCAATGGACTATTTGTGGTATTCCAGGTGTTAAGTGGGCTCAAAAGGTATTCCCTAATGAAACTAAATCAAATGCTTTAAAGAAAATGTGGGATGCAATTGTTAAAACTACAAGACTTGAAGGCAATCCAATTGAAAATTGGCAAAAGCATAATGCTAATTTAAAAGAAAAATATACTAAATTAAATGATTTAAAAATTAAAACATTATATTATAAATCATCAAATGGAACAGATTTTAATGTTTCAATTAATGAAAATATGATTTTTGAAGGTGGCGATGAATCAACATTCTCAGGTGTTGTTTATAATCCAAATATGCCAACTGAAGAATGCTTCACATCACCTATTAAGACTTCAGCAAATGGTTGGGTTTATGCATCTAAGCCTTTATCTGTAATGGGTAAGGTTGTTGATAATTTTGCTTTCAAATTTGAAAATGGTAAGATTGTTGAAGTAAAAGCTCAAAATGAAGAGCATAAGGAAGTTTTAGAAAAATTAATTTCATTAGATGAAGGTGCACGTCAATTAGGTGAAGTTGCATTAGTACCTTTTGATTCTCCAGTTAATCAAACAGGATTATTATTCTATAATACATTATATGATGAGAATGCTTGCTGCCATTTAGCTATTGGTAGAGCATTTGAAGAATGTATTAGAGATTATCAAAATAAAACAGAAGAAGAGATTAAAGCAATTGATTTAAATAAATCAATGATTCATGTTGATTTCATGATTGGTACAGCTGATTTATCAATTGAAGCTTTAACTTATGATGGTAAAAAAGTTCAAATATTTAAGAATGGTACTTGGGCTATATAGTAAGAAAATAAACAGCTTCGGCTGTTTTTTTCTACATTTTAATATGTTCATTGTAGATTTCTTTTCTACACTATGTGGTATAATCTTGTAATGTTGCTGACATATATTCAGCAGGAAAAGAGATGTATTATATGATAAAGGCACAAGAAGCTTTTGTTTTATTTATTGTTAATAATATTTTTTGTTTTATAATATTATTCATAATTTTATTTGCTTGTAAAAAAATCATAAGACATGATACTGCATTAAGGGTATTTAGACATTCTATAGAAGTACTATTGATTATGATAACTTTAGATTCTTTATATCTAGCATGTGCATTTGGAGTTATAAAGAATGCTACATTAGAAGTGGCTTATGCATTTAAATCATTATATTTTATTTTTGGACTAATAACTGGGTATTTGTGGTTTGTTTTTTTAGAAGTAATTCTTAAATCGAAGATTAGTGTTTATAAACCATATATTTTGTTATCTAGTGTTGTTGCTATAATTGGTATTGTACTTGTAATTATTAATAGATTTTATCCTATTATATTTAGAATATATGAATATGAAGAAGGCTATATGTATGAAAGAAGAATACCAGGTTTTATATTCTATTATATTTTTGTATATGCATATGCATTTGTAAGCTGTGCAAGATGCCATATTTATGCTAGAAAAAAAGAAAATTATATTGAAAGTCATAAATATTTAATGTTTGGATTTATTGCGTTAATTCCTGCTGCATTTGGTATTCTTCAACTAGTGCTACAGCAGATACCTTTTGCTATTCCTAGTATGACTTTTTCTGTTTTCCTAATTGGCATTTATACCGCAAATGATCAAATATCAACAGATTATTTAACTGAATTATTAAATAGAAGACAAATTCTTTTAAATATTGAAAAAACAATTAAGGGTAAAATTGAAGATACTTATGTTGTTTTTATGTTAGACTTGAATAATTTCAAAACAATTAATGATGTATATGGCCATTTAGAAGGAGATAATGCATTAAAATATACAAGTGAGGCATTAACTATTGTATCATCATATCAAAATCATAAGATGGTTGTTGGTAGATTTGGTGGAGATGAATTTATCATAGCTTCTCATGTTGATTCAGTTGATGATATTAAAAAGATAGTAGAAGATATTAATATAGAATTAGACAATCAAAGAAGAAAACATGATGCATCTTATAAATTAGAAGCATGTGTTGGTTATGCTATATATGAAGAAAAATATGAAAGTGTAAAAGATTTTGTTGAAGCTGCAGATTTAATGCTTTATAGCTTCAAAAAAACTAAAGGAAGAATAAGATAATATAAAGATGTTAATGTTAAAAATAGCATTAACATCTTCTTTTTTTAATTTTTTTCATTTTATAGTTGCAAAAAGAATTTTTTTTGCTATAATAATAATGCATTTAAAAAATGCCGCAGTAGTACAACGGTTAGTACCTATGCTTGCCATGCATATGATGACGGTTCGATTCCGTTCTGTGGCTCCAATAAAAAATAACAGTCAATACTTTAGTATTGACTTTTTTTTGTTCTTAGAAAACGTTTTCGTAAAATTTTTATAAATGTTAGTGTTATAATCAACTTGAATAAGAAGTCTAATATAAATCAATATTAATAACTGACTAAATTTTACAGGGGGTAAAAAATGAGTAAAATTCAGGACGGTGCATACAAGAAGATTGTTCAAATTTGTGATAAATACAAAAATGAACCAACTCCTTTAATGCCTATTTTGTCAGCTATCCAAAATGAATTTGGATATATTCCTTTAGATGTTCAAGAGATTGTATCTAAAGAAATTGGTATTCCAGTTGCAGAAATCTATGGAGTAGTAACATTCTATAGTTTTTTCAGCTTGAAGCCAAAAGGAAAATATGTAATTGGTGTTTGTCTAGGTACTGCGTGCTATGTAAAAGGCTCACAACAGGTTATAGACAAATTTGCCGAATTATTACATATTAAACCAGGTGAAACATCTGCTGATGGATTATTCACTTTATCAGCTTTAAGATGTATTGGTGCTTGCGCATTAGCTCCAGCTATTTCTATTAATGGAAAGGTTTATCCAAAGGTAACTGCTCCAGATGTAGATAAGATTATTAAAGAATATAAGGCAATGGAGGCTCAAGCATAATGGAAAAAATTGTTAGTGTTAAAGATCTTGAAAGTATTATTTCAAGTTCTTCAAAAAAATTTAGCTCAAAGCTAGATGGAAAAAACAAAAAGATAACACTATGCGTATGCGGTGGTACAGGTTGTCTTGCTAATAGTAGTGAAGATATTAAGGGTGGTCTTGTTGACTACATTAAAGAAAAGAATCTAGGAGATAAAATTGAAGTTAACTTCGTTGGTTGCTTCGGATTCTGTTCTCAAGGACCTTTCGTTAAGGTTTTACCTGATGATACATTATATAGAGCTGTTAGCGTAAAAGATGTAAAGCGTATTGTTGATAGTGTTGTTAATAAAGAAATCTTAGAAGATTTATTATATGTAGATCCTAAGACTCATGAAAAGGTTGTAAAGCAAGATGATATTAACTTCTATAAAAAGCAAGTTAGAGTAGCTTTACACGGATGTTCTATTATTGATCCTACAAATCTAGAAGAAGCATTAGGTTTTGATGGCTTTAAGGCTTTAAAGAAGGCTTTAACTGAAATGACTCCTCAACAAGTAATCAATGAAGTTTTAGCTTCAGGATTAAGAGGACGTGGTGGTGCCGGATTCCCTACTGGAAGAAAATGGCAATTTGCAGCAAATGTTGATGCTGATCAAAAGTACATTGTATGTAATGGTGATGAAGGTGACCCAGGTGCTTTCATGGATAGATCAATTCTTGAAGGTAACCCATTCAATGTTATTGAAGGTATGATGATTGCTGGTTATGCATTCGGTGCTTCAGAAGGTTATTTCTATGTAAGAGCTGAATATCCTATTGCTGTTGAAAGATTAGAAAATGCCATTAAGGTAATGGAAGAAGCTGGTCTTTTAGGTGATAATATTTTAGGTACAAATTTCTCATTTAGAGCACACTTAAGATTAGGTGCTGGTGCTTTCGTATGCGGTGAGGAAACTGCCTTATTAAATTCTATTGAAGGTAAGCGTGGTATGCCTAGACCAAGACCTCCATTCCCAGCTGTTAAGGGTTTATGGGGTAAGCCTACTTGTGTAAACAACGTAGAAACTTTAGCAACAGTTCCATATGTAATTAGAGTTGGTGCTGCTGAATTTGCTAAAATGGGTACTCCAACATCTACTGGTACTAAGGTATTCGCTTTAGGTGGAAAGATTAATAACGTTGGTTTAGTAGAAGTACCTATGGGAACTACTTTAAGAACTTTAGTTTATGATATCGGTGGTGGTATCCCTAATGATAAGAAATTTAAAGCTATTCAAACAGGTGGTCCATCTGGTGGATGCTTAACTGAAAAGGATCTTGATACTCCAATTGATTATGATTCATTAATTCAAAAGGGCTCAATGATGGGTTCTGGTGGTGCAATCGTAATGGATGAGGATAACTGTATGGTTGACGTTGCTAAATTCTATATGGAATTTATCAAGGATGAATCATGTGGTAAATGCTCTCATTGTAGAATTGGTACTACAAGATTATTAGAAATGCTTACTTTAGTTACTGAAGGTAAAGCAACTGAAAAGACTTTACAAGATATGAAGGAATTAGCTCAAGTTATTAAAACTGGTTCACTTTGTGCTTTAGGTCAAACTGCAGCTAACCCAGTATTAAGTACAATGGCTAACTTCCCTGATGAATATGCAGCTCATGTTAATGATAAGGTTTGTCCTGCTCATGTATGTAAGAATTTAATGCAATATGTAATTGATCCAGACAAGTGTAGAAAGTGTTCTAAGTGTGCTAGAAATTGTCCTGTAAGCTGTATTACAGGTGTTCCTGGTAAAGAACCTTATGTAATTGATCAATCTAAGTGTATTAAGTGTGGTACTTGTTATACTGCTTGTACATTCAAGGCTATAGACAGAAAGTAGGAGGAATATATAAATGAGTGAAGTAAAAAAGGTCAATGTCAAAATTGAAGGACAAGTATATTCAGTTCCTGCTGATTTAACAGTATTAGAGGCTGCTCAATTATGTGGTTATAACATTCCACATCTATGCTATATCAAAGGCGGAAAATGCTCTACAGCAAGCTGTCGTGTTTGTCTAGTTGAAATAAAATCAGAAAGAGGTTCAAAATGCTTCGCATCTTGTTCATATCCAGTTGCGGATGTACCTGTTGAAAAAGGATTTGAAGTTAGAATTTCATCTCCTATGGCAGTAAGAGATAGAAGAACATCAGTTGAATTACTTCTTTCAAATCATAATATGAATTGTCAACAATGTGTAAAAAATCACAGCTGTGAGCTTTTATATGTTGCGAATATCGTAGGAGCTAGAGAAGGTCAATATCAAGGAGCTAAAACTCCAGTTACAGTTGATGAAGTAGGTCCTGGTATTAGAAGAGATACATCTAAATGTATTTTATGTGGTAGATGTATTGAAAGGTGTAAAGAAGCACAAGGTATTGGTATTTTAGGCTTTGAAAACAGAGGCTTTAATACAATCGTTGCTCCTGCAGAAAATAGAAGCTTTAGTGAAGTTCCATGCTTACAATGTGGTCAATGCGTACTTGTATGTCCAACTGGTGCTTTAACTGAAGTATCTGAAATTGATAAAGTAGACCAAGCTATGGCTGAAGGTAAGTATGTTATTGTTCAAACAGCACCAGCTGTTAGAGCTGCAATAGCTGAAGAATTTGGTCAAAAGATTGGTACACCTGGTACTGGAAAAATGGTTGCTGCATTAAGAAGATTAGGATTCTATCGTGTATATGATACTAACTTTGGTGCTGATTTAACAATCATGGAAGAAGGAACAGAATTAATTAATAGAATTAAAAATGGTGGAGTATTACCACAAATTACTTCTTGTTCTCCAGGCTGGATTAATTATTTAGAATATTTCTATCCTGAATTAATTCCAAATGTTTCTACTTGTAAGAGCCCTCATGAAATGGTAGGAGCTGTTGTAAAGAGCTACTGGGCAAAGAAAAAAGGAATTAATCCAAAGGATATTTTCGTTGTTTCAATTATGCCATGTACAGCTAAAAAGACTGAAGAGGTTCGTCCTCAAAATTCAGTTGATGGATTACGTGATGTAGATGCTGTATTAACAACAAGAGAATTAGCTCGTATGATTAAGAGAGCTGGTATCAACTGGAACTTACTTCCTGAAGAAGAATTTGATCCAGATTTAATTGGTGATTATACAGGTGCTGGTGTTATCTTTGGTGTTACTGGTGGTGTAATGGAAGCTGCATTAAGAACTGCTAATAAGGTATTAACAGGAAAAGAAGCAGATATCGTTAAATTTGAAGCAGTAAGAGGCTTAGACGATGTTAAGGAAGCATCATTTAATTTAAATGGTGTTGATTTAAAGGTTGCTGTAGTATCTGGTATGGCACATGCTAAACCAATCCTAGAAGAAATTAAAGCAGGTAAGAGCCCATATGCATTTGTTGAAATCATGTGCTGTCCTGGCGGATGTATTAATGGTGGTGGACAACCATATATTAAACCTCAATATTTACCAAATGAGGATATTGATATTGAATTAACTTATAGACAAAAGAGAGCTTCAGTATTATATACAGAAGATCAAAAGAAGGCTATTCGTCAATCTCATAATAACCCACAAATTCAACAATTATATAAGGAATTCTTTGGAGAACCTTGTAGCGAAAAATCAGAGCATTATTTACATACATCATATAATGCTAAGAGAGTTAAATATCCAAAAAAATAATTATTAATTAGGCATATCATAGGATATGCCTTTTT
>JAEEGL016565183.1_pt1 | contig 32327 bp, 28 predicted proteins | sample 9134231 | NCBI WGS metagenome assembly JAEEGL01 (sample SAMN16246548, study PRJNA631951) | gut metagenome | biome: gut microbiome; feature: rumen; material: fiber-attached | host: Bos | place: Iran: Karaj | collected 2018-10 | reverse complement strand
GAGATCGTGCCGATGCCGCAGTACACGTCCGCGATCGTTTCATCCGGTTTCGGATCGAGAAACCGGATCGCCGTCTCATACAGAACACGCGTTTGCATGGGATTGACCTGCAGAAAGCTTTGCGGACTGACGAGAAACCGGATCCCGTTCTGTTCTTCGACGATCTGCGGCTTTCCGTTTAAAAGTGAGAACCGATCGCCGAAGATCACATTCGTCTGCCGGTCGTTCCGGCTGTGATACAGCGATTCGACGTTCAGCAAACGAACGAGCGATTCCTTCGCCGGGAGATCCCCTTTCGTGACGACGACGGCCATCCGTTCCCCCGTCGACGTGACGCGAACGACGCAGGCGCGAAGGCAACCCTTCCCCGTCGTTTCATCGTACACGCGGATATGATTCCGGTTCGCCCACTCCGCAACGGTCCGCGCGATCGCCGTGACGCGCGCATCCTCGATCGGACAGTCAAACAGCGGGATGAGGCGATGGCTGCGCTCCGCATAGAAGCCGAAAGCGACCGCTCCGTCGACGAAGCCGAACGGAAAGCTGCCTTTATTGCGATAGCGCCACGGATCGTCCATGCCGAGCGTTTCGCATACGCAGACGTCATTCACCCCGCCGAGCCGTTCCAGACAATCGCGAACGATCTGCGTTTTTGCCCTGAGCTGTTCCGGGTACGAGAGATGCATCATCGCGCAGCCGCCGCACTTTGCGAACGCTTCGCATTTGGGTTCGACGCGGTCAGGCGACGGCTCAAGGATCTCGACGATCTTTGCGATGCAGTACCGTTTCTCGACCTTGATGATATGCGCTCTGACGGTCTCGCCGGGCAATGCGAACGGAACGAAGAACGCAACGCCTTCGCTTCTTCCGACGCCCTGCCCCTCGCTCGAAAGAGACGTGATCAAAAGCGTCAGCTCCTGATTCTTTTGAAACGGATTCACCGGATTCATTTCAGCACCACGTTTTCTTCACCGAATTCCGACTTCAGCGAACGGATCAGCGATTCGCTCGGATTCACCGACCAATCCTTCGGCGCGCCTTTGGCGATCTTCTTCGCCGTATCGTACAGCACGACGGGCGTGCTGCCCTGGAACGCGTGGATCAGCCGACGCACGCGTTTCTGCTGTTCGGCGTCCAGATACGGCAAACGGATATAGAGCGTCTTCACCGCATCCTTGAGGGAGCTGATCGAGTCGACAAGGATCGAGTTGGACCGGTCTTCGCGAATCGAGATCCGACCGGTCAGCATAACGATGTTTTCATCGTAGAACAAGTCGGAACAGGTTTGCAGGACCTTCGGAAACAGCATGAGCTCAACCGAACCGGTAACGCCCTCGAGAACGGCAAGGCCGATCAGCCCGCTTCCGCTCTTGGTCGGACGCTGCTTGCACGAGGTGAGCATGCCGCCGACCGTAACGACCGCGTCGTCGGAGATCGCGCCAGACCCGTCCGCATCGGAAAGCTCCTGAACCGTGTACGGCAGTTTTGAAAGCGGATCCGCAAACGCGTCGAGCGGATGCCCGGAGAGATACAGTCCGGTCGCTTCACGCTCCTTCGCAAGAAGCGCAGAATACGGCAGTTCCGGAAGCGTCGGGATCTTCACGGATGATTGTTCGATCATGTCGCGTCCGACGTCCAGATCGAAGAGCGAGATCTGCCCCGATTCCCGCTTCTTTTGATCCTTTTGCGCCGCGTCGAGAGCCTGCGCGTAAACGTCCAAAAGACTGCTTCGCGTATAGTGCATTCCGTCGAAGCATCCTGCGGCGATCAATGCCTCCAGCATGCGCTTGTTTAACCCGTGCGTCCGCGCTACGAAATCATTGAAGCTTTTGAACGGACCGTTATCCGATCGATCGCGAACGACGTCGCGCATGACCGTTTCGGAAACGTTTTTCACGGACGACAGACCGAAGCGGATCGCGTCGCCTTCCACACTGAACAGCGCCATCGAACGATTGACGTCGGGCGGAAGGATCCGGATGCCGAGCTTGCGGGCGGCGTATACGTAGCCGGATACGCTGTCGGTATCCTGGCGGTATCCGTTGATCGTGGCGGCGAAAAATTCCGTCGGGAAATAGTGCTTAAGATACGCCGTGCGGTACGAAACGACCGCGTAGCAGGCGGCGTGCGCTTTGTTGAACGCGTACGATGCGAAATCCATCATTTCATCGAAGATATGGTTTGCGACCGCCTCCGGAACGCCGCGCTTGATCGCGCCGTCCACGCCTTCCGTTCCGTAAACGAAACTGGTGCGTTCCTTCGCCATGACGTCGTGTTTTTTCTTGGACATGGCGCGGCGAACGAGATCGCTTCGGCCGTAGCTGTAGCCGGCGAGCGAACGAACGATCTCCATGACCTGCTCCTGATACACCATACAGCCGTAGGTATTCTTCAGGATCGGCTCCATCAGGGGATGCAGATACTCGATATCCTTATCGTGCTTTCCGCGCAGATACCGCGGGATCTGCTCCATCGGACCGGGACGGTACAGGGCGATGCCTGCGATCAGATCCTCGAAGCAGTCAGGCTTCAGCTGCATCATAAACTGGCGCATGCCGCCGGATTCCAACTGGAACACGGCGTCCGTATCGCCGGAAGCGATCATCTTCCATACATCTGGATCGTCGAAATCATTCTTCGAAAAATCGGGAGGCGTCTTGCCCTGCGCCTTGATAAAGGAGATTGCGTCCCGAATGATCGTCAGCGTGCGAAGCCCCAGAAAATCCATCTTCAGAAGGCCGAGTTCTTCGAGCGTCGTCATCGGGAACTGCGTGGTCAGCGCGCCGTCGTTGCTCGTCAGGGGAACGACGGTGGTCAGCGGAACGCCGGAGATCACGACGCCGGCCGCATGCGTGGAGCTGTGCCGCGGAAGACCCTCGAGCTTCATCGAAAGGTCCAGCACGCGGCGCATCGTTTCGTCGCTCTCATAAACGGCTTTCAATTCAGCGTTCATTTCGATCGCCTCGTGCAGCGTAATCTTCAGCACATTCGGGATCAGCTTCGCAAGGCGATCCGCATCGGCGTACGGCACGCGAAGCACGCGCGCGACGTCGCGCACGACCGCCTTCGCCGCCATCGTTCCGAACGTGATGATCTGCGCGACGTGCCCGTCGCCGTACTTGCGTCCGACGTAATCGATGACCTCCTGCCGTCTTTCATAGCAAAAGTCCACATCAAAGTCCGGCATGGAAATGCGTTCCGGGTTCAGGAAGCGTTCAAAAAGCAGATTGTATTTCAGCGGATCGACGTCCGTGATATCGAGGAAATATGCGGCAAGCGAAGCCGCGCCGCTGCCTCTGCCGGGACCGACCATAATATCGTGCGTTTTCGCATAGTGGATGAAGTCCCAGACGATCAGATAGTAATCGACGAACCCCATCTTCGTGATAATGGACAGCTCGTATTCGAGACGATCGTACGCTTCTTTGCCCGCATTCGGCATTTTGCGCTGCATGCCTTCCGCGCAGAGCCTGCGAAGATACGCTTCGTTATCCATTCCGTCCGGCGCCGTAAAGTGCGGCAATCTGCGCACGCCGAACTCGATCTCGACGTTGCATTTTTCGGCGATCTCATTTGTGTTGTCCAGCGCGTCGAGATCGTCCGGCAGCATCGCGGCGAGTTCGTCGTATGATTTCAGATAGAACTCATCCGCCATCATGCGCATACGATCCGGTTCGTCTACGAAGGTCTGCGTCTGGATGCAGAGAAGAACGTCCTGCGCGTCGGCGTCCTCTTTTCGTACGTAATGAATATCATTTGTCGCGACCGTCTTGATCCCTAGATCCCGGGCAAGTTTCCGAAGCTTCGGCAGGACTTCTATTTGCTCCGGGATTCCGTGATTCTGTAACTCAATATAGAAGTCGTCTCCGAAGGTGTCCTTCAGATACCGGGCGATCTCGTAGGCCTGTTCGTCCTGATGATGCAGAAACGCCTGCGGAATGTCGCCCGCAAGACACGCGGACAGACAGATCAGCCCCTCGCTGTGTTCCTTCAGAAGATGATAGTCGATCCGGGGTTTATAATAGAACCCGTGAATAAACGCTTCGGAAGACAGATACATCAGGTTCTGATAACCGGCCTGGTTTTTGGCAAGCAGGATCAGATGCGCCCATTCACGGTCACGCGATTCCGGCATATCATACTGTTTTTTGGTAACGTACGTCTCCATGCCGAGGATCGGCTTGATTCCCTCCGCTTTGCAAGCGCGGTAGAAATCGATCACGCCGTACATCACGCCGTGATCCGTTACGGCCAGGGCGGTCTGACCGAGTTCCCTGGCGCGTTTTACGAGATCCGGGATCCTCGCCGCACCGTCCAAAAGACTGTATTGTGTATGCACATGCAAATGTACGAACGGTTTCATACTCTTCTCCGCTGCCTATAACATTTCAATATATTGTACCATACAATGCGAACGCTTGCAACGAAAAAAGAACGGCGAGCCGTTCTTCTTCGATCCGGAATTATCCGAGCATTTCGTTTACAAGATCTTCCATCGAGTAGAGACCGTTTTTTTTGTTTATGAGAAATCCGGCCGCTTTGATCGCACCGTTTGCAAAGATTCGTTTGGACGACGCCCGATGCAGAACGGACAGTTCCTCATCCGGTCCGAGAAACCGTACTTCATGTTCTCCGACGACCGTACCGCCGCGAACGCTGTGGAAGCCGATCTCTCCTTTTTCACGGCGACGGTCTTTCTCCGATCTTCCGAGTACGTACGGATGCGGTTGGCCGTCCGCTTCGCGGATCGCGTCTGCAAGCATCAGCGCGGTACCGCTCGGAGCGTCGATCTTGCGGTTGTGATGCGTTTCGATGATCTCCACGTCAAACGAATCGCCGAGCAGGATCCTTGCCTGCTTCAGGAGCGCGCGCATCACGTTGATGCCGAGCGACATGTTCCCGGAACGGAATACGGGGATCGTTTCCGAAGCGGTCCGGATCTCTTCGATCAGGGAATCGGGAAGCGCCGTCGTGCAGACGACGAGCGGAAGCCTGCGCTCAAGACAGAAGCCGAGGATCTGTTTCGTCGCAGCCGGAACGGAAAAATCGATCACGGCGTCGACGTCGATATGCACGTCATTACAGGACGAATACACGGGAAACGGAAGCTCGCGAGAGCAGTTCGGATCGATCCCGCACACAATGGAAACGTCGGGAATCTGATCGACCGCGTCGATCAATGCCCTGCCCATCTGTCCGCCGATCCCGTTGATCAACAATTGCATGATGCACACCTCACAGCATGTCGTTCGCCCGCAGAGTCGCTTCCATAAGCTCGAAATGCTCAAGAGAAGGCTTTACAAGAGGAAGTCGGACTTCCGGATCGCAAAGCTTCAGAAGTCCCATCATGGTCTTGATCGGAATCGGGTTTACCTCGCAGAACGCGGCCTGCTGCAAAGGCAGAAGGGCCAGCTGCAGGCGCTTGGCTTCTTCCGTATCCCCGTCAAAATACGCCTTGCACATGAGATGCATGACTTCGGGAATAATGTTCGCGACGGTGGAGATCACGCCTTTCCCGCCGATCGAAAGGATTGGAACGACATGATCGTCGTTTCCGGAATAAATATCGCATTCCGGGCAAAGCGCGGCAAGCTTGACGATCTGTTCGATATTTCCGCTCGCTTCTTTAATGCCGACGATATTCTCGCAGGAACGAACCAGCTTATTGACGGTCTCCGGCAGAAGATTCAGCCCGGTCCTGGACGGAACGTTGTACATGATGATCGGAAGACGGACCTGTTCCGCAATGGAACTGTAATGAGCCAGCAGTCCTTCCTGCGTCGTTTTGTTGTAGAACGGCGTAACGATCAGAAGACCGTCTGCGCCGACCGCTTCGGCAAAACGGCTTTTCTGGATCGCGTCTTCGGTATTGTTGCTCCCCGTACCGACGATCACCGGGATGCGGTTGCCGACGCGTTCCACGACAAAACGAATCACCTCTTCCCGTTCGTCGGAGGTCAGCGTCGCCGCCTCGCCGGTCGTGCCGAGCGCAACAATCGCATCGGTTCCGGATGCGATCTGCAATTCCACAAGATTCGTCAGAGATTTGTAATCGACCGCACCGTCATGGAACGGCGTGATCAACGCAACGGCAGAACCCGTAAAGATACTCATTTTCCCTTCCCCCTTAACAAGTATTCAAGAATCTGTACCGCATTCGTTGCGGCGCCTTTTCGGACGTTGTCCGCGACGCACCAAAAGTTCAGTCCGTTCTCAACGGAATCATCGCGGCGGATGCGTCCGACGTAGACCGGATCCGTTCCGGCGGCATAGACCGGCATCGGATACACATTGTTTTTCGGATCGTCCTGTACGATCATCCCATCGGTCGCTTTCAGGAGCCGGAAAACCTCCTCAAGATCAAACGGGCGTTCGAACTCAACGTTGATGCTCTCGCTGTGACCGTTGAATACGGGAACGCGGACGCACGTCGCGCTGATGCGGAGATCGTCCCTTGAGAGGATCTTCCGTGTTTCGTCGATCATTTTCTGCTCTTCTTTTGTGTTTCCGTTTTCGAGGAACACGTCGATATGCGGAATACAGTTGCCGGCGATCGGATGCGGGAATTTCTTCGGCAGCGCGCCGCACAGGCCGTCTTCAAGGTCCTGATATCCCTTTTGCCCGGCGCCGGAAACCGCCTGGTACGTCGAGTAGACGATGCGCTTGATGCGGAACGCGCGATCGAGCGTCTTCAGCGGAACGACGGCCTGGATCGTCGAACAGTTCGGGTTTGCTACGATCCCTTTCGGAATGGATGACAGCGCTTCCGGATTCACTTCCGGAACAACGAGCGGAACAAGAGGATCCATACGCCAGAAGCTGGAATTGTCGATCACGATCGCGCCGGACCGCGCGGCAATCGGCGCGAACCGTTCGCTGACGGAACCGCCCGCGGAAAACAGCGCGTACTGGAACATCCCATCCGGAAAGCTGTCTTCACGCAGTTCGCAAACGGGATGCGTTTCCCCGAAACAAACGATTTCCGAGCCTGCGCTTTTTGAAGATGCAAATAAAGAATACTCCGCGTCAACGCCTCGTTCCTCAAGCACCTTCAGGAACATCCGGCCGACCATTCCGGTCGCACCGACGACAGCGATCCTCGGTTTTCTCATATAGAAATACTCCTGATTGTATTTTTTTATATAATATCATTTGTCCGGATGATTGTCAATTCGGGACCCAGTCCGAAGCGGGGATCCGCTCGGAGCAGTATGAAAGAACGATGCATTCCGCAAGATAACGCATCGAAGCTTTTGCCTGATCCAGCGTGTTGGCATTGTGACCGACTTCGACAAGTAGGCAGTTTGGCGCAACGTGCTGATTGTATCGACCGCTTTTGATCCTGACCTGTCTCGCAAACGACGGTTCGATTTTATTCAGTCGTGCGGAGATTCGTTCCGCAAGGGACAGATTCGTCGTATAAAAAGGCTTTTCGGTGTATTTCTCCCCCTTGCCGACAACGAACATCAGCCTTGCGCATTCCGTGCCGTTTACAGTCACGAAATCGCACGGCTGATCCGTCTCGCGGTACGCGTCGCGATGCAGATCGATGTACAAAACGATCGAAGGACATTCGTTTCGGTATTTCAGCATGGTCATAAGACTTCGTTCGTATGCCGTTGCAAGCTTGGGCGGCTCATGATCGGTCACATCGTGAATGACATGAACACCGTATTCCGTTTCCAGAATCTGTTTCAGTTCCTCGCCTACCGCGATCACGTTCTTCGCCGGATCATCCGTCCGCCATTCCGAAGTGGACCGGTACTCATCCTCGCTGCTTTTATAATACGCTTCCGTCGTGTGCGTATGATAGATCAGAACCGTCGGTTCCGATTTCCGAAGCGATCCCGGATCGGAAATCGGATCGATCGCAGCCTGCAGCGAATGCAATTCCGCATGCTCGTCCGCTCCGGACGGCGCAAATACGGGGACCGGTTCCGAGCAGTCCGTCTTTGCCGTTCGAACGACGGAAATCGACAGCGGGATCACGGCGATCCACCCGAGAGCAAGCAAGAGCCATGCGAACCGGGAAGGTCCGCATGACCGCTTGCGAAGTCTGTATCGTTTGCAATTCTTTTTCACGTTCCGCACCTCCGATATACGATATGCGGAAGGAAAAGGATTTATCGCAGGATTTTTTCGAGTTCCGTGTAGCTGTCACCGAATACGGTCCTGTTGATCGCATCGGCGAGCACACGGGAAGCGTCCCGGATCAACGCATCGATGTCCTTCGGCGTAACGATGAAATTCCTTGCGGCAGGATCAGAGACGGTTTGTCCGCCGAACGCGGATACGATCGTGTTCGCGCTGACGACGGTCGGAACGCCGATCGCGATCACCGGAACGTGAAGCGACTCTTTTGTCAGCATCGAACGGAAGTTTCCGACTCCGGCGCCCGGCGCGATCCCGCTGTCATTAAACTGGATCGTACAGCCGATATGATCGATCGAACTTGCCGCAAGGGAGTCCACGAGAATGACGAGCCCCGGACGGATCTTTTCGGTCACGGCGGAAACGACCTCCGCCGTTTCCAGTCCGGTCACGCCGAACACGTTGGCGCAAAACGACGTTGTGACCGGCGTGTCGGCCGGAAGAAGCTCCTTCATATGCAGATGAACGTGCCTCGTGACGAGAACGTATTCCGCCGTTTTTGTTCCGAGCGCATCCGCCGTCACGTATCTGTTTCCGAGTCCGACCACGAGCGCGTTCCGGATTTTGCCCGTTACGCGTTCCAGTTCCCTTGACAGACGCATCGAGATCGTTTTTCGTCCGTCCGCATCAGCAAACAGGTCAGGCTCGGCATGGATCGTGACGTAAGAGCCTATCGGCTTGTCCAGAAGTCTTGCGGCGCGTTCCTCCGTTACGTCGATCCGGACAACGGTTATTCCGTCGAACCGTTCCGTTTCTTCCGCGACGCCCGGGCAGTCCGGAAACCTGTCTCTGGATTCTTTTGCAAGATCTGTTCGCATGCACACCTCCAAAAAACTCGGCCGAAGCCGAGTTTATTGTTTCCCGATTTTTAAAGCATGATGCAGATCATGCCGCTGCATCCGTCGTTGACTATCTTCTGCAAGGCGCCTTTCAGTTTCATCTGCACGTCTTCATTCATTCCTGTGCTCTTTCCCTGCATTCCCTCGCTGATCAGATCGTAAAGCGTCTTTCCGTACAGTTTGATATGCAGATAATCGTCTCCGCACGCTTCGGACGATTCCGTCAGATAGTTCAAGAAGTCGCGGCTCTGCTGTTCCGTCCCGATCAACGGCTCGATGTCGTTGTCGACGTCGACACGGATCAGATGCAGTCCGCTCGCCTTCGTATGAAGACGCACGCCGTATTTCCCGCCCATATGGAACAGTTCCGGCTTTGAGATCTCCATCCGGTCCGGATCCGGCTCAACGATCCCGTATCCGGAATCCATGGCCCTGTTCAGCGCGTCCGACAGTCTGTCGTACTCCTTTTTTGCCTTTACAAAGCCGTTGATCGCGGACATCAGCTCGAAATCGTTGCGGATATCCGTTCCGCACGCATCGCTCAGGACCGAGTAAAACACGCCTTCCTTCGGACGCAGGTCAATAAACGCTCTCCCCGTATCAAGGTCGATCCGTTCGATATCGGCCGATTGGAACGATTCCAGTTCGGAAAATCTGCCTGCGACCTTCTTCACGTCGCGAACGGAATGCACGTCGGAAATACAGTCGGAGAGCGTCTTCAGCATATCCGATAAGATCGGATGCTCCGGATTCAGCGCGTGTAAAAAAGACGGTCCGTTCAAGCCGATCATTTTCAGCGGGAACGCATAAAGGATCTCGGTCAGGATCGAAGTCAGAACGCGTTCCGAAAGATGCAGAAGATCGACGATGATCGGCTTCAGTCCGAATCGATCCTCAAGTTCTTCCGCGGCGCGTGCGGCGGCGTCACCGTCCGGGTCCTTCGTATTCAGGAGCAGTACGAACGGTTTTCCCGTCGAGCGAACCGTGTTCATACACGTTTCTTCCGCATCGGCATAGTTCTCCCGCGGGATATCGGTGATCGTTCCGTCCGTGAAAACGACGACGCCGATCGTTGCGTGGTCCGTGATCACTTTTTCCGTTCCGATCTCCGCTGCTCGCTCGAACGAAATGTCCTCTTCCGCCCACGGCGTCGAGACCATTCTGACCTCGCCTTCCTCCTCCGTGCCCAGGGCTCCGGGAACCATGTACCCTACGCAATCGACGAGCCGCATCTTTGCGGTCATCGTGTCGTCGAACCGAATCGATGCGGCGTCGTCCGGAATGAATTTCGGCTGCGTGGTCATGACCGTTTTGCCGGCGCCGCTCTGCGGCAGTTCATCGATCAGACGATTCCGCTCGAATTCGTTTTCCATATTCGGTACCATAAGCAGCTCGGCGAACTTTTTGATAAACGTCGATTTGCCCGTACGAACCGGTCCGACGACGCCGAGGTAAATGTCGCCCTGTGTACGCTCCATAATATCGTGATAAAGAGTTGTTCTGTCCATAGAAACCTCCCGATCCTGCTCTTTGTTTTACAGTATGCCGCCAAAATCCGCGTTATTCGGGTTTCTGTTATAGACAAAAGCGATCGAATCGGGTATGATGGAAACATGAATAAGATCAAACGCTTTGCACAGTATTACAAACCGCATATCGGCCTGTTTCTGCTTGACATCGGCTGCGCGACGCTCGTCGCCGCCATCGACGTTGCGTTTCCTTTGCTGACGAATTATCTGCTGAAGCAGGTTTTCCCGGACATTGAAAAGACAGGTTCCGCGCATCTTGTCACGCTGTTCGGCGTCCTGATCGGCGCGATCTTTGCCGCATACGTCGTTCGCGCGATCATGCTGTACATCGTCAATTACTGGGGACATCTGTTCGGCGTGCGGGTTGAAGCTGATATGCGCCGTGATATCTTCTCGCATATCCAGACGCTCCCGTTCAGCTTTTATGACCGGATCCGCACGGGCAAGCTCCTTTCCCGCGCGACGACGGACCTGTTTGAGATCTCCGAACTGGCGCATCACGGGCCTGAGGACCTGCTGATCTCGTCACTGACCGTTATCGGCGCGTTTATCGCCATGTTCTTCATCGAATGGCGCATCGCGCTTGCCATGCTCGTCGTCATGCCGTTCTGCATCTTCTTTGTGATGAAAGCGCGCTTTTCGATGAAGTCGACCAGCAAATCGGTCAAGGAGCAGATCGCAAACATCAACGCCGGGATCGAATCCTCCATCTCCGGCGCACGCGTCGCAAAGGCTTTCGCAAACGAGGAATACGAGATCGAAAAGTTCGAAGAAGGCAACAACGCGTTCCTTCACGCAAAGAACCGGTTCTATAAAACCATGGCGATCTTCAACAGCGGAACGGAGTTCTTTATCGCGCTGTTCAACGTCGTCGTACTGCTCGTCGGAGGTCTTCTGATCGTCAACAAGGCCGGGTTTGACTCGCTCACCTTCATTACCTTCATGCTCTACGTTTCGGCGTTTACGTCGCCGCTCAAGCGCTTTGCAAGCTTCTTTGAGCAATACATGATGGGTATGGCGGGATTTACCAGATTCCTCGAGATCCTGGACACGAAAAGCGATATCGTCGACCGTGAAAACGCGATCGAAGTCGGCAAGCTCGACGGGCTGATCGAATTCAAAAACGTCGGATTCCGGTATGACGGCGGACGAAAAGTCCTGGACAATGTAAACCTGACGATCGAGCCGGGCAGGAAGCTTGCGCTCGTCGGTCCTTCCGGCGGCGGGAAAACGACGCTGTGCCATCTGCTGATGCGGTTCTACGACGTCAAGGAAGGGTCCATTTCGGTCGACGGCGTCGATATTCGCGATTATACGCAGGAATCACTTCGCAGGAACATCGGCATCGTGCAGCAGGACGTATTTCTGTTTGCGGGCTCGATCCTCGAAAACATCCGCTACGGACGGCTCGACGCGACGGACGAAGAGGTCGTGCAGGCCGCGATCCGCGCGCACATCCACGACGAGATCATGCAGTTCCCCGACCAGTATCAGACCGAGGTCGGCGAACGCGGCGTAAAGCTGTCCGGCGGGCAGAAGCAGCGCATTTCAATCGCGCGTCTGTTCCTCAAAAACCCGCCGATCCTGATCCTCGACGAGGCGACGTCCGCGCTTGACAGCGTAACGGAATACGACATCCAGAAGAGCTTTGACGAGCTTGCGGAAGGCCGCACGACGCTGATCATCGCGCACCGGCTTTCGACCGTGCAGAATGCCGACGAGATCGTCGTGATCGATCAGAACGGCATCCGCGAGCAGGGCTCGCATGAAGAGCTGCTCGCAATGAACGGTCTCTACGCAACACTTTATCAGACAACGTTGAAAAACTGATCCCAAAAATAACAACAGCGGGTGTAAACTCCCGCTGTTTTCTGTGCTTAAACCTTGTTTTCGTCAAAGTCGATCAGAATCGAGCCGCGCTTCGGGATCAGCTTGCGAAGCCGTACGCCGGCCGCGTTGAACAGGCGCTTGCTGGCGCGGTTCATCGGCGTGTTGTTGTACTTATCGGAAAGATACACGACCTCCTTGATGCCGCACTGGATGATCGCTTTCGCGCATTCGTTGCACGGGAACAGCGCAACGTAGATGCGGCAGCCCTGCAGGGACGCGCCGTCGTTGTTCAGGATCGCGTTCAGCTCCGCGTGGCAGACGTACGGGTATTTCGTGTCGTACGGATCGCCCTCGCGATCCCACGGAAACTCGTCGTCGCTGCAGCCGATCGGAAAGCCGTTGTAGCCGACCGACATGATCTTGTTGTTCTCGTTGACGATGCACGCGCCGACCTGCGTGCTCGGGTCCTTGCTGCGGTACGAGGAAAGCAGCGATACGCCCATAAAGTATTCGTCCCAGGAAAGATAATCCGCGCGCTTGTTCATAGTTTCCCCCTTTAAACGGTTTCCATGGTCTCCGACGCTTCAAGCGGAAGCGACGGCAGTTCACTCAGGTTATGCAGTCCGAACTTGTGCAGGAACGTATCGGTCGTTGCGTAGAGCATCGGTTTGCCGATGACGTCCTTTCTGCCGACCGCAGCGATCAGCCCGAGCTTTTGCAGCTGACTCACGGCGTATTCGCAGCGCACGCCGCGCACGGCCTCGATCTCCGCTCGTGTGACCGGCTGCTTGTATGCGACGACCGCAAGCGTTTCCATGATCGACTGTGAAACGTTCTTTTTCTGTTCCGGCTGCAGCAGCGCTTCGACGTAGCGGATATAATCCCGGTTCGAGATCAGCTGTGCGGTGTCGTCCGTAGCGAGCAGGCAGATGCCGCGTCCCTCGTCGCGGTACGTCGTTTCCATTTCATACAGCAATGCTCTGACCGACGCCTCATCCTGCTCGAGCACGCGCGCGATCTCCGTGATCAGAACGGGTTCGCCCGCCACGAAGAGCATGCATTCCACGATCGCTGCTTTTTTCTTTTCCATCAGTCCTCTACCTCGTCCATATAAACGGTCTCGCCGTCGTTATCCGAAAGTGTTTTCGCCCGGATATAGATCGGAGCGAACGTCGCGCCCTGCGTAATATGCACCTCGCCGTGCGCGAGCATTTCCAGAAGCGCCATAAAGGTCACGACCTTTTCCATGCGCGTGCTTGCATCCGTAAACAGATCCTGAAAGCGAACGCGTCCGTCTTTCAGCTTCGAACGCAGATGCACGACGCGATCGCGCACCGTAAAGGTGTCAGGGCGAACGTTCTGCGTTTTATCCTGTTTTTCCTCCGTCTCTTCATCGCGGTTCAAAACATCGAGAAACGCGCTGTACAGGCTTTCAAGCGTTGCGTTCTGAAGTTCAAACTTCTGCGGCGGAAGCACGACGTCCTCCGGCAGACGCGTGAACGCCTTCTTTGCTTCTTCAAAGCGTTCATGCAGTTCTTCGCTTGCCGTCTTAAACGCTTTATACTCTCGCAGCTGACGCAGCAGCGCTTCCTTCGGATCCTCTTCCTCCTCGTCCTCGACCGGCGGCCGCGGCAGCAGACTCCTGGATTTGATCAGAAGAAGCTGTGCGGCAACGGTCAGAAACGAGCTGGCGCGATCCATGTCGAGCTCGCTCAGATCGTCCATGTAAGCGAGATACTGCGACGTGATCTCGGACACAAAGATATCCTCGATATTGATCTCCGCCTTGTCGATCAGGTGCAGAAGCAGATCGAGCGGGCCTTCAAACTGTGATAAAGAAAACCGGTATTCTTCCATAAGATCACCTTACAGCGCGATCGCAACAAGTTTGCCGATGATCCAGTCCGAAAGCGCGTTGATCGGACTGAATCCGATCAGGCGGAAGAAAAGCAAAAGCCCGATCAGAATGAAATATCCGTATCTGCGAAGGAACAGAAAGACTTTGATCGGAAGACGCTTCGCGAACAGCAGTTCAAAGATGTGCGATCCGTCGAGCGGATAAAACGGCAGCAAATTGAACAGCATGAGAATTATGTTCAGCGAAATGCCGAAGATCAGGATCTTGATCAAAAGTCCGTTCTCAAGCCAGGAATACGAGTTGTAAACGTACTTCGGAAGGAAGATCACGAACAGCACGGAAAACAGGATCGCAAGCAGAAGATTCATCGCAATGCCCGCAAGCGATACGACGGCCTCGCCGACCTTGTAATTCCGATAGTTTCTGGAATTCACGGGAACGGGCTTCGCCCATCCGAAGCCCACGAGAAGGATCATCAGAAACCCGACCGGATCGATATGCTTCAACGGGTTCAGGGTCATTCGTCCGAGATTCTTTGCCGTGTCGTCTCCGCACAGATGCGCCGCGAACGCATGCCCCCATTCGTGCAGCGTAAGGCTCAGGAGCATGACCGGGATCGCGCATACCAGAAGCTTCCAGAACTCCGGATCTCTGAAACTGTCCAAATTCATCAAAATCATGTGTGTATTATAACCGAAAATAAAAGGTATTGCAAGTGCAATACCTCTCTTTATCATTCAAGAAAGAAAGCCCTCAGGATCCGCAGAAGCGTCTCGCGAAACCCCGTTGCGCGAATCGCAAGCCCCGGGAACAGCGCCCTCTCGCATATCAAATCGCCGTTCGCATCGTAAAATGAAACGATCCCGACCGAATACTCCGGATCGAGCGGCGCCGATAACGTTTCGGGCAGATCGACTCGTTTCTGTACGGCGCCGTCGGATCGGGACGTCAGAACGGAATACGGATCTTTTACGTAAAGATCGACTGTTTCGGCGTCGCCGCCCGTAACGGGATAACTTTCGATCAGCGGTTCATCCGCGCTGCACAGCGGAACGTATTTGTAGTTTGCGAACGCTTCTTCCGTCAGTTTCGCGGCAAGCGCAAATCGCTCCCTGCTGTTCTGCGCACCGATCACGGCGCAAAGATACGTCGTATCTCCGCGTTTTGCCGCAAAAATCCCGCAATATCCGTCGGACTTCGAACTGCCGGTAAACAGGCCGACGCATCCCGGAAGCGTCGTCAAAAGCTTGTTCGCGGATGCCAGTTCCGTTTTGCGTCCGCTCGCATGCTCCAGAACGGCGTACTTTTGCGAACAGTACTTCATGAACGTCGGACTCATAAGGGCGGTTTCGCCGAACGCGATCAAGTCTTTGCAGGAGAACGTCATATACGTTCCGAAGCAATCCGGCAGCTGCTTGCCGACGCCGGCGTTCTTCATGACGAGTTCGATATTGTTCAGAAACACGTCTTCCGATCCGAACGCGTGCTCATACAGCGCAATGATGGCGTCGCCTGCCGAGATCATGACCGCCGCGCGGATCAGTTCGGAAGCCGCAACGGTCTCTCCCCTTTCCAGATATGCCGAAGGACCCCCGGCCGATGCAGCCTTTGCACTGACTGCGATCTTCGCATTCTCATCGATCAGACCTTTATCAAACGCCTTGCACAGCGTCAGAACCGCGGGGAGTTTTGTCATGCCTGCGATATTGAGCCATTCGTCCGAACGGCACTCCGAAACGATCAGATCGGCGCCCGCGGGCTTGATGCAGTACGCCGGATCGCTCGTTTCCGCTTCGCCGTGCAGAAACCGGATCGGCAGCAGCAAGCAGAATACGATCAAACAACAAATCCATCTGCGCATAATACCATCCTCCTGCATGATCGTATGAGCTGCAGATCAAAAAAAGACGCCCGAGGCGTCTTATTTCTCCGGGCGTTTCGCGTAATACTGATAGAACGTGCAGACCATACCGCCGTTCGACAGTTTTCTGCGACGGTCCGCGGTTTTTCCGTATATCGATTCAAAGTCGCGGTTCGACGTGATCACGTTGATCTGCCAATCCGGGATCCGGTCGAAAACGGTGCGCATTTCGCGGTAAAGGGATTTGACGGATCCCGCATCGGACAGCCGCTCGCCGTACGGAGGATTGCAGATCAGAACGCCGTCTTTCCACGCGGTGGTCAGTTCCTTTACGGGACGGACCTTCCAGTCGATCATTACGCCTGCTTTTTTTGCATGCTTCTTGCAGAGTTCGATGCAGTGCGGATCGATATCGCTTCCGAGAATACAGAGCTTATCTCCTTTTCTCGCATCGCGTGCGGATTCCCTTGCAAGCCTGAAGACGGAATCATCCAGAAATCGCCACTGCTCCGCGGCAAACGAACGGTTCAGCGACGGCGCAATATGATTTGCAATCATCGCTGCCTCGATCGGGATCGTACCGGATCCGCACATCGGATCGATCAGCGGCGTATCGGGGAAAAAGCGCGAAAGCAGGATCAGACCCGCCCCAAGCGTTTCCGAAAGCGGGGCCGGCACGTTATACGTGCGGTATCCCCTGCGGGACAATCCCGCGCCGCAGCAGTCCAGCGCAAGCGTCACCTCGTCGCGCAGGATCCCCACTTCGACGATCACTTCTTCCTCTGTTTCGGGAATCAGATTGACGTGATACGACGCCTTCAGAGATTCGACGATCGCCTTTTTGACGATGCTCTGGCAGTCGGAAACGGAGAACAGCGTGCTCTTTGCGCTTTTCCCGTTTACGTGGATACGGGTCCGCGGCGACAGATGCCGGTTCCACGGCAGCTGCTTCGTTTGTTCAAACAGAGAATCGAACGAATCCGCATGAAACGTTCCGACCGTCATCAGCACGCGTTCCGCCGAGCGAAGCCACAGCAGCGCCGTCGCCATATCGGTGTAATCGCCGCGAAAAAGCACGCGCGCGTCAAGCGTTTCGGTATCCATGATCCCAAGCTTGTGCAGTTGAAATGCAACGGTGGATTCCAATCCGATTTTGGACGTAGCAATAAACTCCATATCTTACGATTCCCTTTCTGCATTCAGTGCGGTCAGGATCCGGTTCAGGGCGTTTTCAAGCCTGCGTTCCGATACGTCGTATACCCGCATCACGTCGTCCGGCTTGATGGTCGGATGATGGATCGCCCCGAGTCCCATCAGAATGAAAGCGGCAGCCATGGAAAGCTCCTGTTCCCTGCGGATATGCGGATACCTGCCGTCACGGAAAGTAGCGAGATACAGGAAAAAGACCCTGACGGACACTTCGGTCAGCCGGGCGGGAACCTCCAGATGGACCGATCGCAGATCGGCGTGGAGATACTGTTCAAACGCGGTGATATAGTTCAGAATACTGTCGTAGCTGACGGGAAGCCGTTCCGGCATGGAGATCGGCCTTGCCGCTCCGTATTGCCATTCCCCCTGGTAATAGATCGTAAACGGCGGTTTTGCTTCCTTCCCGAGCAGCAGTCCGAACACAAACTGCTTGTCCTCGTCCGACTGATCGAATCGGATCAGAAAGGCGCGAAGCGCGTTTTCGGCCTCGACGGAAGGAACCATCGACAGCATTTTTGCCGCGGTGCGCAAGGACGGCGAAAGCGGACTGGTAAGCGCCCATTTCAGGATGTTGCGAAACTCTTTATCGTTCTCCCACGTCTGTCTGAGCGCTTCCTCTCCCGCCGTGCCGACGTCACGGATCCTGCGCTGGCGCGCGATCGCCTCGCGCACGGGAACGTCATAACTGATCGACCATGCGCGGCGGAATTCATCCGGCGCGTCCTCTTTTACGTGTTTCTTGTAATACGCGGCGACGGAATCATTCTCGTTTCGTGCAGACAGTTCCTCGTAGATGGTTTCCGCCTCGCGCCGTCTGCCGTTTACGTAATAGCAGTACGCAAGCTGATGCAGCATCTCAACGTCATACGGAAGCGCGTCTCTCAGAAGTTCGAGCGCATACTGCGCGCGGTCGACCTCTCCGATCTCCAGCAGGATCGCGGCGGCGTAACCGAGTTCCTCGGGCGAGCAATCCGTGTCGATCAGGATCTTTTTGCTTTGCTCGGACGCTTCGACCTTCTGCTTCTGCACGTGATAGATCAGCGTCATCAGCGCGTTTCCGCGAACGCTTTTGCTGTTCCGCTTGAACAGATTGAAAAGACGTCTCTTCGCTTCGTCGTACTCCCGCATGGAAAACAGCATCATGGCGATTTCCATATCGAGCATCTCGCTTCCCGGATACCGGTCCGACGCCAGAAGCAGAACGTTCAGCGCCGATTCATCCTTGAACGAAAAATGCTTTGCTTTCGCACGGTGGATCAGGTCCAGAAGAGCGAGGTCCTCTTCATCGATCAATCCGATCTGCGCCTCCAGTTCCGGCTCGTCCTCGATAAGCGCGAGCATGTCTTTCGCGCGTTGAGAATACGGGTCGTCTGGATCCCGTTCGATGCAGATGCGGCAGCACTGCTTTGCGGCGGAGAATTCTTCAAGGCACATCATATCGGAGGCGATGCCGAAGATGACTTCGACCGATGGACTTTCCCTTCCGGTCAGAGAATTGATCAGAACGGAAAGGCTTTCCTCGTAAAGATGCATTCTGTAAAGCGCCTCTGCGAAAGCAAGAACGTAATCCTCGTTGCCGGGATCCATATCATACGCTTTGCGCAGAAACTGTTCGGCGCGGATCATATCTCCGTCCGTGAGATACTTTGACCCGCGCTGATAGTAGAACGCAGCATTTTGCCGAAACGGTACGATAACGCCCGCTTCGTCTTTATTCTTCATCGGTCCCTCCGTGTTCTGTTGCTTCTTTCAAAAGGTTCAACAGATCATTCCGATCGAACGCATACCGCTTTCCGCAGAACTGACAGGTCAGTTCCGCTTTTCCGTCCTGTTCGATCATATCCTTTAATTCCGTTTCGCCGATCGAGATCAGCGCGCGCTCGAGTCTTTCCCGGGAACAGTCGCACAAAAGCATCGGTTCGCTTTGCGTCGTGCAGATCGGGTCGAGCCCCGCAAACAGATCGTCCAGCGTTTCTCTGAGCGTTTTTCCGTCAGCCAGCGCGGCGCCGAGTCCCGGGATCCGGTCTGCGATCGCCATTACCTTTTCGACGGCTTCGTTCGGGCAGTTCGGCATGGTCTGGATCAGCAAGCCTCCCGCGCCGGTCACCGATCCGTCCTCCGCTTTCTCGTGAACGCCGAGATAAACGATCGAAGGCTGCTGCTCGCTGACCGTAAAGTACTGTGCGAAATCCTCCGCGATCTCGCCGGAAACGAGATGGCAGGTCCCGACGTATGGCTCGCGCAGTCCGAGATCGCGGATCAGCGTGAGCTTTCCGTTTGAACCGACGTAGCCTCCGACGTCGAGCTTTCCGTCCCCGCGAACCGGCAGTTCGACGGAGGGATTTGCGGCGTAGCCTTTGACGAATCTCCCGCGTCTTCCGACACAGACGAGATTCCCCGACGGTCCATTTCCGGCAATCACCGTTGTGACCGTATCGGTCTCATTCTTGCAAAGACTCGCGGCGATCGCCGTGATCATCAGCTGCCGGCCCAGTGCGGCGGCCGCAACGCGCGAAAGCGCGTGCAGTTCCTTTGCATCGGAAACGAGCTTCGTGCCGTCGATCGCGGCGAACCGGATGGTGTTATTCAACAGCATCCCATGGATGAGAACGTCTTGCTTCATATCAGGATCCCTTTCTTGCGACAAACTGGATGCGTTCGCACGTCGGCGAAACCGGCTCGTTCGTAAACGCAGTGTACGTGTAAATCTCGCCGAACCCCGCTTTCCGCAGTCGATTGATCAGATCATCAACGGCATGCGCGCGCTGAAGATGCGTTTCCCGGAACCGTTTGAACAAGTCTCCCTCTCGCACGAAACCGGTCAGTTCCATTTCGCACAGGCGCGTTTTCGGGTCGTACATGTTTTTCCAAATATACGCGAAATCCTCCGTTTCATCGGTGAACGTGTGATCCGAAAGAATTTGCCTGAACTTGTACGGCGACGAGATATCGAACAGCAGCACGCCGTTGGGTTTCAGACAGCCGGCGGCGTGATGAAAGAATGCGTCGACGTCTTCGGCGCTCGTCAGATAGTTTACGCCGTCGCAGACGGAAACGATCGCGTCGATCGGTTTATGGATCTTCAGTTTCCGCATATCCTCGCAGATAAAGATGATGTTTCCGCAGCGTTCCCTGTACGCATTGTTTCTGGCTTCCATAAGCATCTGCGGAGAAACGTCGTTTCCGAGAACGTGATACCCGCGTTTAAACAGGCGGATCGCCATCTCGCCCGTTCCGCACGCACAGTCCATCACGTCGTGCACGTCGTATTGCTTCAGAATGGCGTCGAGATAATCCGCCCACGACTCACGGTCAACGTCATGCATCATACGGTCGTAGCACGATGCAAAGCTCTCATATTGCCGAATCATTCTTCTTTCAGTCCCTCCGCCATTTTCATAAGCCGCTCAAGCCTGTGATACATGCCGGACTTCTGGATCTCGGCAAGATCGGCAAGTTCCTGCACGGTCGCGTCGGGATGGCGCATCCTGAAATCCGCCGCCTCCCGAAGGCTCGGCGGAAGCGCGGCAAGTCCCATGCACCGGTCGATCTTTGCGATCGCAGACTGCTGACGAAGCGACGCAACGACCTGTTTGTCAAGGTTCGCGGTCTCGCAGTTGCTTGTGCGGTTGATATAGTTGCGCATGTCCTTTTCGACGCGCACGTTCTCAAGCTCCATCGCGGAAACGTTTGCGCCTACGAGCGCAAGCATCCCGCTGACGTCGTCGCCTTCTTTCAGATAAACGACGTAGCGTCCGGATTTCCTGACCGTCATGCGCGCCGACACGAAAAACGAGCGCAGAAGCTCGCACGTCCGTTCCGAAACGACTCTGGAATGAAAGATCATTTCGAGATGATATCCGCGTTTCGGATCGACACAGCTGCCGCTCCCGAGGAAACAGCCGCGAAGGAACGCCCTTCCGTTCTCTTCGTCTTCAAAGACCACGGACGGAAACTCCGTCATAAACTGCATACCGGACTCCGAATCCATGATCGCGCCGGTATCGTTCAGAAGCTTTTTGATCTCGCCTTCGGAAAAGCAGACCTCGTAATACGGCGCTCTCCGGTGTTCGAGCCGTTTCGCTTCGATCACGGCGTCGACGTCGTACAGGCTCGTAACCATTGAGACGATATGTCTTGCGACGTTTACGTTTTCGGTATGATAGAACAAAGCGGGGTTTCGTGAAATACGAAGTCCGCCCGCAGAGAACGTCAGTCCCGATATCTGCGACAGACGCTGCGCCGGATTCTTGACGCGGATCCGGATCAATTCCTCTTTACAGTCGGACGAAAAGCTCATTGGTCCCTCTTTTCAAATCGTTCTTCGATCTCATGCGCCTCTCTGGAAATATCCCGATGATAGATACGAACGGACTGTCCGCTGTCGCGAAGCCTTCGCGCCATTTCCTCCGCCGCGGCTACGGAGCGATGCCGTCCGCCCGTGCATCCGAAGCAAACGCGAAGGATGTGCTTGTCCTGTTTTTCGAACAACGGGATCATATCCAGAATGCTCTCCTGAAGACTGTCCAGGTATTCCTGCACGTAAGGCTGCGAGAGGACAAAATCGCGCACCTTACGGTCCAGACCGGACAAATGCCGCATCTCTTCGTAGTAGTACGGGTTCTCGACAAACCGCATATCGACGACCATATCGGCGTCGACCGGCACGCCGCGCTTATATCCGAAACTCGAAAGGATCAGCGACATTTGCTCGCGATCCATCTCGGGGATGATCTTTTCGATACAGGATGCGAAATCACGCGACGCGATATCGCTTGTATCGAGGAAAAACTCGGCCGCTTCACGCATTGCGTTCAGATACCCGCGTTCGGTCCGAACGCCGGACTCGGCTTCGCCCGCCTGTCCGAGCGGATGCCGCTTGCGCGTCTCGTTATAACGCCGTCTCAGTACGTCGTCGCGCGCGTCGAGAAACAGGATCGAATACGGAACGTCGAGTTTTCTGATCTCCGAGAGAACCATTTCGGGGCTTCTCGAAAGGAGACTCTCGCGTGAATCGATCGTAACGGCGGCATGCTGAATGGGCGGGACGGCGTTTTTGCACATCTCGGTGAACTGCTTCAGCATCGGAGAAGGAAGGTTGTCCACGCAGAAAAAACCCATGTCCTCCAACGATTTCAAGGCGAGCGATTTTCCCGCGCCGCTCATACCGCTTACAATCAACAGATCCATCTTGACCGTCCTCAAATTCTTTTGATCTCTGGCTCCAGCGTTACGCCGGTTTTTTCTTTTACGACTTCGATCACCCGGGCAATCAGCTCGCTGATATCCGCTTCGGTCGCGCTGCCGATATTTACGATAAAGCCGGCGTGCTTCGTCGAGACCTGCGCGCCGCCGATCGAATACCCCTTCAGCCCGCACTGTTCGATCAACGCTCCGGCAAAATGACCGGCCGGACGCTTGAAGGTGCTTCCTGCGGAAGGAAGTTCCAGCGGCTGCTTCTCTCTCCGTTTTTCCATGCAGATCTGCATGGTCTCCGATGCGGTCCCGTCGTCGAATGCGAGCTGAAATTCCGCTTCAAGCGCAATCGCATCCGGAAACGAAAAACGGCTCGTTCGATATCCGAGATCCGTATCGGATACGGTCACCCATTCATCCGTGCCGCCGTGAAGAATACGGATCCGTTTCAGGATCTGACGGATCTCACCGCCGTATGCGCCTGCGTTCATGGCGCATGCGCCGCCTACCGTTCCGGGGATCCCTGCCAGGCGCTCCATTCCGGACAGTCCGCGCTTTACCGTATCCCTGCTCAGCTGCATCAGCGACGTCCCGCAGCAGGCGACAACACGGGATCCGTCGTACACAGGCGCATGAATCGGCGTATCAAACCGAATCACAAGTCCGTCGAATCCGTCGTCCGACGCGAGCACGTTCGTGCCGCGGCCCAGCAAAACGAACGGGATCGCATTCTCCGTGCATAAGGCTGCGGCGTCCCGGATATCGGAATAGGATCTCGGGCGCAGCAGAAAACGCGCCGTGCCGCCGACATGAAAGCTGGTCAGTTCGGACAGCGAAGCGTTCTCGACCGCGCCGAGCGCACGCATCTTTTCAAACAAGTCCGTATGATAAATCATATGTGTATTATATCAAGGATCCAAACCGGAAACAACACCTATCTGTATAATTCCTGCAAACGAATTGTGAAGCGCGTCCCAGCGTCCGAATCCCCTTTCAGCGCAAGAACGGCGTCCTCGTACAAGCTGTCGTATTCCGACTGCCAGCGAAACGGATCAAACGTAACGACAGTCTCGTACGTTCTGAACACAGCTTTCAGGGAAGCGTCCGGCGGTTCGTTCCGGACGTCCCGTCTGACCGACATCATGCCGAGCGCATTCAGGAGCGGCTGTACGTCGGGCTCGAGAAGATACTGCATAAAATCGAGGATCACTTCTTTTTTCTTTTCCTCCGCGTTTCTGTCGATGCCGAGCCAGCAGACCGCCTCCGTCACGTTGTCGACCGGGAACATCTTCGCCGACGAGAACGCATCACGATACCGGATCAAATCCCCTGCGCGCCGAAGATCCAGGTACAACGTCTCCGCCTTCTCTTCACTCTGCACCGTTTGGACCGCTCCGGCACGGGCGGCAAGAACCGCATGATTCGTATACACGTTTTCACCGGAACGATCGGAGGACTTTACAAGTCGAACGAATCCGGAGTACGCGTATGGGATCGCTTTCCCGGTCTGAAATATGCCTTGACGAAAAGGGATCCTGAAATCAGGCAGTTCGGCAAGCCGATCTTCCCACAGCGAGCCGCTGAAAAACGAATACGCGTCGGCCGGTCTCCCGCGTTCGATCCGTTCCATAAATTCCGCTTCATCCATTGCTTCGACGAGAAAATACGTCCCCTTGTGTTTTTTCTCGTACGCTTCGGCCCGCATCGCAAGCCAGTTTGACAGACTTCCGACGTACGGCCTTTCCCGAACGACGTGGTACAGAACGATCGTCCCGTTGTATCGCTCCGTACTGCGGACAAAACGCGTGTCGACAAACGACGCTCGCGCGCCGGAAACGAGCCGCGCCGGCGTAAACGCAAGGAACACGACCAGCAAACTGCATAAGACGGGTTTCAGTATTTTCATATCTAACTGTATTCGACGAAACTCGAAACGATCCGCGAAGGCTTGTCCTTTTTCTTAAAAGGATGCAAACGGACGACGGCGTACTAATACATGAACCCAAATTCGGAGGTACATATATGGAGTTAAATGCGCAAAAACGAGGATCTCGTCTTTACGTGCAGTTATCCGGTGAACTGGATCATCACAGCGCGGAACAGACGCGGATCATGCTGGATACGATGCTGAAGGATATCACCGTCCGTGATCTGATCCTCGATCTGACGGGCATGGCATTTATGGACAGCGCCGGACTCGGCGTGATCCTGGGCCGGTTCCGGAAGCTTTCCATGCGCGGCGGGAAACTGATCGTAAAGGGAATGAATCCTTCCGTCGACCGAATCTTTCAAATGTCAGGGATCTACGCGATCGTAGAAAAACAGTAAGGAGGCAAGCATGCATAACGAAATGGAAATCCGGTTTTTGTCCCTTTCCGGAAACGAGGGCTTTGCCCGCGCGGCAGCCGCTGCTTTCGCCTCTCAGATGGATCCCGGGATCGAAGAACTGTCCGACATCCGGACCGCAGTATCGGAGGCAGTTACGAACGCCATCATTCACGGGTATGAGCAGCAGACAGATCGTATCGTCGTTCTTCAGATGGAGATCGACAACGATATGCTCACTGTCGTCGTGAAGGACGACGGCTGCGGGATCGGGGATATCGAGCTTGCCCGAAAGCCGTTCTTCACCTCAAAGCCGGAGCTGGAACGTTCCGGAATGGGATTCTCCGTCATGGAAGCGTTTATGGATTCCGTAGACGTACGATCCGAAGTGCACGTCGGAACGACAGTCACAATGCGAAAGCGCATCATGCATGCAAACTGAACGCGAAGCGTTCGAAACGCTGATCCTTTCCGCGCAAAACGGCGACAAGCGGGCTGAGCAGATCCTAACGGAACAGAATCTCCCGCTTGTTTCCGCTGTCGCAAAACGCTTCCAGCCGAGAGGACTCGATGCGGAGGACCTGCGGCAGCTCGGTTCCATCGGACTTCTGAAAGCGATCCGCAGATTCGATACGTCGTACGGCGTATGCTTCTCGACGTACGCGGTTCCTTTGATCGCGGGAGAGATCCGGCGTTTTCTGCGCGACGACGGAATGGTCAAGTTTTCACGCGGTGCAAAAAAGCTTTCGGCGGAGATCAACCGATTGCTGTCCGAAGATCCGGATCTTACGATCGGCGATCTTGCGGACCGCCTGCAGGTTTCAAAGGCGGATCTTGCTGCCGCTTTCGCAAGTTCGGTTTCGATCGCATCGCTCGATGAACCGTCGCCGGACGGCGCGGGCATGCTGTCTGATCGGATCGGGACCGACAGCGAAGAAGACCGATCCGTGCAAAAGCTGTCCCTTGAAGCGGCGATCGCCTCGCTCACGCCGCAGGAACAGCTTCTGATCAGAATGCGGTATCGGGATGAAAAAACGCAGGCCGAGGTCGGCCGTACGTTCGGGGTTTCTCAGGTGCAGATCTCACGAATGGAAAAGAAGATCCTGTCCGCGCTTCGGGCCAGGATGAAGGATTAACGCTTCCCTCCCGACGATATGGTCTTTTCCTCGCCGCGCAGAAGCCGTTTGATGTTGTCCTTATGCCGGATGAGAACGATCGCAACAACGGGCAGCACGAAAAACGGAAGATAATTGTCCGTATGTCCGGTCGCCCAGAAGATGAACGTTCCGATCAGATAGATGATCGCGGTCAGGATCGAGACGAGCGAGACGCGCTTCCACAGCAGAAAGATCACGATCGCCAGTACCGTGGAGATCAGAGCGACTTCCCAGCAGAGACACCACGTCATCGCATAGGCGGACGCAGCGCCTTTCCCTCCCCGGAACTGATACAGAACGGGATAACAATGTCCGAGTACGACCATCATGCTCGCAATATATCCGCCGAGCAGTACGGAGACGGTCGGATCCGCCTGATTCAGACCCATCAGCTGCGCGATCAGCCGTCCGAGGAAAAACGCGGCAACGCACTTCCCTGCGTCTCCGATAAACGTCAGCAGTCCGTAATGCTTTCCGTACACGCGCACCATATTCGTCGTTCCTGCGTTCCCGCTGCCGTACAGTCTGACGTCGTCACGGAATTTCAGACGGCTGATGATCAACGCCGTCTGAACGTTTCCGAGCAGATAACCGACGAGCGCTGCGACAAGGATCGCGAACAGGTTCCAATCACCGATCATAATGCGGGTTTACTCCTCCTTCGTTCGATTCCGGAACAGAATGCGGATCGGCGTACCGGAAAAGCCGAACGTCTTTCTGAAAAAGTTTTCAAGATACCGTTCGTAAGAAAAATGCACGAGAGTCGAGTCGTTCACAAAAATAACGAACGTAGGCGGCTGCGTCGCGACCTGCGTCGCATAGAACAATTTGAGTCTTCTCCCGTTCTGCGTCGGCGGTTCGCTCATCGAAACGGCTTCGATTACGACGTCGTTCAGCGTACCCGTCGAGATCCTCCGGGTGCTTTGTGCGTAGACCTCGTTGCACAGTTCGAGGATTTTCTGCACGCGCTGTCCCGTTTTAGCACTGATAAAGAGGAACGGAACGTAGTCCATGAACGCAAGATCGACCGACATATCCTTCTTGAATCGATCCATCGTATGCGTATCCTTCTCGATCAGATCCCACTTGTTGACGATCAGGATCGAAGGCTTGCCTTCTTCATGAACGAATCCGGCGATTTTAACGTCCTGTTCGGACAATCCCTGCGACGCATCGCAAACGAACAGCACGACGTCCGCGCGGCGGATCGCCGCAAGAGAACGAATCACGCTGTAGCGTTCAATGCTTTCATCCTCGATCGAGCGCTTTCTTCGGATGCCCGCAGTGTCGATCAAAACGTATTTCCGGCCGTTCTGCTCAAAAGGCGTATCGATCGCGTCGCGCGTCGTCCCGGGTACGTCCGATACGATCACGCGTTCTTCGCCGAGCAGGGCGTTGGTCAGGCTGGACTTGCCGACGTTCGGCTTTCCGACGATCGCGATCTCGATCCGATCCTCGGATTCCGTGCCGTCATGCTTCGGGAAGGACGCACAGACCGCATCCAGAAGATCGCCGAGTCCGATCCCCTGTCCCGCAGAGACGATATACGGCTCGCCGAGTCCGAGTTCATAAAACTCGTAGATCGCCTCGTGATATTTCGGCGCGTCGAGCTTATTCACGGCGAGAACGACCGGCTTGCCGCACTTCTGAAGCATTGCCCCGACCTCACGGTCCGCGGAGGTCATGCCGTCGCGTCCGTCGACGATGAACAGAATGACGTCGGCCGTCTCGATGGCCAGTTCCGCCTGACGGCGCATCTGAACGGCGATCAGATCCTCGTTTGCCGGTTCGATACCGCCGGTATCGATCAGCGTAAACTTATAGTCCAGCCATTCGGCGTCCCCGTAGATCCGGTCGCGCGTGACGCCCGGCGTGTCCTCCACGATGGAAACGCGCTTCCCGATCAGGCGATTGAACAGCGTAGATTTGCCGACGTTCGGTCTTCCGACGATCGCTACCAAAGGTTTTGCCATAGTTTACTCCTCAAACAACAGTGAAATCAATTCCGTTCCGTCAAAAAACGTGCGGATCGTGACGCCGAGCTGCTCTTCCACGTCCGAAAGCGTCATCCCGTCCAAAAATACGTTTTCCGTTTCCCGAAGCATGTTTTTCGGGATCAGCAGCGAACCGCAAAGCGGTTTTCCGCCGAGCTCCGCGATCAGATCGCTTCCGGTCACCAATCCCGCAACGTGCACGTTCCCGCCGAACCAGAGATTCGGTATGGGATACAGTTCCGTTTCGATCCCGTACGGTTCCAGTTCACGATACAGTTCCCGGAAAAACGGATATGCGGCGGTCCCGCCGGCGATCGAAAACCGTTTCGGAGCTTTGCGGGTGGACCGTTCCGAAAGCGCATACCGAAAATCCTCTTCAAACGAACGCAGAAGCCCGACGCCGTTTTCGATCTGATCAAAGTCTTCATAGGCTTCCGTCGGAGGGATCGGCAAGGCCGCGTTCAGATACCACTCGTCAGATAAAAAAGCAAGCCGCGTACCGTACCGCTGCAGATACTCGCCCTGCAGTGCTTCAACGGCCGCAATCACGTCCCGGCTCTGTTCCCGATCAAACGTTCCGAGCGCCGGAAGCCCGTCGCGGTACTTCGTGACGCCGACCGGGACGATTGCGACAGACGAACATGCCGGAACGAGAGAAGACAGATCGGACAACGTTTTCAAAAGGATCTCTCCGTCGTTCAGACTTCTGCAAAGCACGATCTGCGCGTGGAACCGGAGTCCCGAATCGCGCAGCGCGGAGAGTCGCTCCATGATCCTTCCCGCGCTCGGATTCCGCATGATGCGCGTCCGGACGTCGGGATCGGTCGCGTGAACGGACACATAAAGCGGACTGACGCGCCGCTCGAGGATCCGTCGGAACTCCCGGTCCGATACGTTCGTAAGGGTCACGTAATTGCCCATGATAAACGACATCCGCCAGTCGTCGTCTTTTACGTTCAGACTGCTGCGAACGCCTTTCGGCATCTGATCGATGAAGCAGAAGACGCAATGGTTCCTGCACGTCATCATGCGGCTCATCAGCGTCGTTTCAAAACACAATCCGAGCGGTTCGTAGGTTTCCTTATGAAGAACGAAATCGATCGTCTTATCGCCGCGCTGAACGCTGATCTTCAGCGCTCTGTGTGTCGTAAGCGCTTCATAATCGATAAGATCGACGACCGGAGAATCATTGATGGAAAGCAGAACGTCGCCCGGCTGCAGTCCGGCGCGTCGGGCCGGTGAATCGGGTTCCACAAACGTGATCGGTTGTACTTTTCCGCATATCTCCATGTATATACCTTACCACATCCCGATTCGTTTTGCAAGGCGTTGAAGCCTTCGCATGTGCAAAGGAAAAAGGCGGAGTTTCCCCCGCCTTTGATGGATCCGGCAATTGTCGCGTTCCCGTTTCGGTTTACGAACCGGTCAATCAGTTGGTATTTGCATTCAGAACGTTCGACCAGCCGCCATAATACGTCGTGCCCTCGAACACCTGGTACGAACGAACCCGTACGTAATACGTCGTTTTTGCTTTCAGATTCTTGATCGTCGTCTGCACGGTCTTCGGGTTCGCGATCTTTACCGTCTGCAGATTCTTCGTGAAACCGGAATCCGTTGCGATCTGAACCTGATAGCCCGTGAAGTTCGCGCTTGCGCCCCACTTTGCGGTGATCTGTTTTGAACCGCCCGTCACGCTGTTCAGCGTACGCGTCGTAATGCGTACGGTTGTCTTTAAGGGTCCTACAAGTCCGAGGTTGTATTTGTCCATCGGATCCTTCGGATATGCCTTGATACCGTACTGATAGCGCGTTCCCGCATAGACCTTCTTATCCGTCCAGGTCGTTCCGGTCGTATTGTTCCAACGCTCGAATTTCGTCCAGCCGGAAGACTGCTTGTTCCAGGCACGGCGATAGATGACGTACCCTGCTGCCCCCTCAACCGCATCCCAGCTGATCTTGATACCGCTCGAGTTGTTCGCTACAGAGGTCTTTTCCGTCGGGCCGAGATATACCTTGAAGTATACCGTGTACGGCTCATAAACTTCCCCCGTAATATCATAGACGTCCAATTCTGCGGTGCCGGGCTCATCCGACAGCCAATAACTGTAGTAGTATGCCGCCGTCGAAACTTTCTTTTTCAGTTCAAACGGCGGGTACTGTTCCTGTCCGTTATAAATGACGTACGGCATCGATCCGTTATACGGCACGTCCGTCAAAGTAATTTCACCCAGATAATTCGGGCTTTCAACCTCGACTTCCATCAGCCCGCGTCCGGTATCGTACCGATACTTGAGCGGTTCCTCTCCTTTCGGGAAATAGATCCGTTTTTCGGAAGGGCTGTAGATGTAGCCTTCTTCATAGACCCTGATACGATCCGGATGATCAAAAGAACTGACATCAAGAAAGCAGTGCGTATTGTAATACGGATTGCTTGAATCCCAGATTGCTTCCGTATAGAAGCATTGTGTCTGTCCGTCGATATTGACATTGGCAGAGGTAAGATTCGGAAGTCCGTCGAGAACCAGTTCATAAAAGTTGCAGCCGGCTGCATCCAATCTGCGAAGCGCGGTGCAGGTGCTGAGACCGCCTATCACTATAATCTCCGTATAGGAACAATCGATCGATTGCAGTTTGGTGCACCCTGCTACATCCAAATAGCGGATATGATTGTGATAACAAACCAGATCCTCCAGCTTCGTGTTGTGTGTCAGATCGAGTTTCCTGATCCAGTTATCGCCGCAGTTCAAATACGTCAGCTCGGGATTGTTGGAAAGATCGAGGATCGAGATATTGTTCAGATAGCAGCCAAGCTCGCGGAGCTCCGGATTCTGCGAAACATCAAGTTTGTTGAGAATGTTATCGCAGCAATTCAGTTCACGGAGCGCGGTATTCTTGGAAACGTCGAGTTTTCTGAGACTGTTGCCGTCTGCGTTCAGAACCGTCAGCTTCGTGTTCTTGGAAACGTCCAGTTTCGTCAGGTTGTTCATATTGCAGCTCAACACGTCAAGATCCGTATTCTTGGAAACGTCAAGCGAACCGAGGTTGTAGTTGTCGCCGCAATACAGGGTCATCAGGTTCGTGTTCTTGGAAACGTTCAGGGACTTCAGTTCGTTGCACTCGCAGTTCAGATGGCCGAGATTCGTCAGTGCCGAAAGGTCGAGTGAAGTCAAAGCGTTATGCGAGCAGTTCAGATATCCGAGCGCCGTGTTTTTCGACAGATCAAGTGAAGTAAATGCGTTCCACGAACAATCCAGATAGTCCATTTTCGTACACTTGGATACGTTCAGGGACTTGAGCTGGTTGTTGTAGCAATACACTTCCATCAGATTCAGATTGCTGGAAAGATCCAAAGCGGTCAGTTCGTTTCCGCTGCAGTCGATCCACCAGATGTTCGGGAATTTGGCAATGCCGTCCAGGCGCTTGATTCCCTGATCCGCGCAATTGATATAATTGACTTCGGAAACCTCGGCAGGCGTCATATAGTCCTTACCGTCGGCAAGATTCTCCTTGACCCAGTTCCGGAACTTGTTGTCCGGAAAGTTCGTTGAGTTGATCAAAAGATTGCCCTTCGGCGTTTCATCGGCAAAAGCTGTCGGTAAAACAGATACGAGTAAAAGCAGGCAGAGGAAAAGGGACAAAAAGCGTTTCATGAACCAAAGCTCCTTTCTGGATCGTACGTACAGGTTTCATCCGTGCGCCGGAAAGCGGGATCGTTTCCGGACACATCTCCCGAGTATTTGTTCATTTACAAAAATAGTATATCATTGGGGGGGAACGCCGCGCAAGTAGAAATACACAAAATATAAGAAAAAACGTCTCCGAAACCGGAGACGTTTTTGAGAATGAACGAATTATTCGGCGTCCTTGATGGCTGCCTGCGCCGCCGCAAGGCGAGCGATCGGCACGCGGAACGGCGAGCAGGATACGTAGTCGAGGCCGATCTTGTGGCAGAACTCGACAGACGTCGGATCGCCACCGTGTTCGCCGCAGATACCGAGCTCGAGATCCGGACGCGCTTCTTTTCCGAGCTTGACAGCCATCTCCATGAGCTTGCCGACGCCGTTCTGGTCGAGACGCGCGAACGGATCGGATTCATAGATCTTGGTGTTGTAATAAGCGGTCAGGAACTTGCCCGCGTCGTCGCGGCTGAAGCCGAACGTCATCTGGGTCAGGTCGTTCGTGCCGAAGCAGAAGAACTCTGCATCTTTCGCGATCTCGTCGGCCGTCAGGCAGGCGCGCGGGATCTCGATCATCGTACCGACTTCATACTTGAGGTCGATGCCGGATGCTTTGATCTCTTCATCCGCAACGGCAACAACGATGTCGCGCACAAAGCGGAATTCCTTCGGATCGCCGACGAGCGGGATCATGATCTCGGG
>JAEEGL011558039.1_pt1 | contig 32327 bp, 25 predicted proteins | sample 9134231 | NCBI WGS metagenome assembly JAEEGL01 (sample SAMN16246548, study PRJNA631951) | gut metagenome | biome: gut microbiome; feature: rumen; material: fiber-attached | host: Bos | place: Iran: Karaj | collected 2018-10 | reverse complement strand
CGGAGCCGCCGCTGCCCCGATGGTATACGGAGCTCCTGGCGGAGGAGAGCGGGGCCGGGGAGGCGGAGCTTCCCTCCGCCCTGCCGGTACAGCCGGAGAGCGAGGCGGGGCCGGAGCTGATTTATCGGGAGGAGACGCCCGAAGCGCCGTCCGGGGCAGCCGTCTCCCGGGGGGAGGCCCCCCGGAGCGGAAGCGTCCCGCCCGTCCCCGCCCGGCTTTCGGAGGATTACGCCCCGCGGCCCCTGGGCCTGCGGCTGAAGACCGAGGGCGGGCAGCCGACCCTCTCCGCTCCCGCCCAGGCCGCCCAGGCCGCCCGGGACATCCGGGTGACCGGCGTGCGGGGGACGATCTCCCCGATGAGCGCCGCTTTCCCGCACGTCAGGGCATCGGATGACCCTGCCCGTGCCGTAGGGAGATCGACGCCCGGAGCGGGGCAGGAGCCCCTGCCCGGGGAGCGGGCGGCGCGGGCGGTGCCTCCGCCGGACCGGGAGGAGACGCCGCCCCCGCCGGAGCTGGTTTACGCCGCCGCCCCCGCCGGGGCGGAGCAGACGCCGGAGGAAGCTCCGGCCCGCCCCACAGAGAAGGCCCCCTCCCCGGACCGGATGGAGGAGCTGCCCCAGTGGGCCAGGGAACTGCTGGAGCAGTCCGGCGTGACGGATGCCGCGCAGCAGAATCGGATCCTCAGGAGCATTTCCGCCCCGGGAGCCCAATCGGGCCAGATCAGCTGGTCCGCGCCGGGAGCGGGCATGGCCGGGAAGGAAGCTTCCCCCGCCGCGGTGAGACCCGTGGAGCTCTCCTTCAAGGAGCCCGGGCAGCCGACGGAGGAGAGCGAATACCGCTTCCCCATCTCCGACGCGGAGCTCCAGCGCACCGCGGACCGGGTCTACCGGATCATCGAGGAGCGGCTGCGGCGGGAGCTGCGCCGCAGCGGAAGGTAGACTGAACGTTTCCGAGATTTCCCCCGCGGCGGGATCATCATCGGCAGAAAGGAGGAGAAAGCGCAGTGTTTGTCGGCATTCCGAACCCCAACATCCTCATGCCCGTGCAGAAAATGCGGATCACCAACCTGGACGCCAAGCTGCCGACTGAAAAGGTCATCACGGTGCTTTACAACCCCCAGAGCTATACCCGCCAGCGGCGGATCGGCATGGTGCCCGTCCACCTGGTGGGGTCCGACTCGCCCCTGCTCCAGTTTACCCGGGGCGCCCACGAAGTCCTGACCTTCGATCTGTTCTTCGACAGCGTCTCCGCCGGGTCGGAGGTGGGCGGCACCGCGGTGGACAAGCTGAAATTCGCGGCCAACAGCGTGCTTCCCACCCTGGCCGGCCTCATCGACGTGCGGGACTATACCAAGAAGATCACCAAGCTCATGCACGTGGACGGGGACCTTCACCGGCCCCCCAAGCTGAAAGTCGAGTGGGCGTCGCTGCAGTTCAAGTGCTTCCTGTCCCAGTGCACCCAGCGCTACACCCGTTTCGACGAGCACGGCAGGCCCGTGCGGGCGACGCTGTCCTGCACCTTCGTCGAGTACAAGGAGCCGAAGAACCTCCACGTGGCGGAGCCTCTGAACTCCCCGGACACCACCAAGTACCACACCGTGGAGCAGGGGGATTCCCTCTGGTCCCTGGCGGCGGAGGAATACGGGGACGCGGCCGAATGGCGCACCATCGCGGCGGCCAACGGCATCTCCAATCCCCGGAGACTGCGTACCGGGGAGATGCTGGTCGTCCCGGCGCTGACCTGAGGAGCCGAGATGGACCAGAAGACCTATACCTACACGCAGCTCCTGGCCACCTATAAGGATTTCACCTCCCCGGGCTTCGAGATCGCCGTGGACGGCAAGACCCTGGGCCAGGACAAGTTCACCATCCCCGAGGTGGAGGTGGAGATCAGCGCCGACGGCTCCGCCGGCGGCTGCAGCTTCACCATCGAGGGGCAGTACGACAGCAAGACCAGCAAGTGGGAGAACAACGTCACCAAGATCATCAAGCCCGGGGCAAAGCTGGTGGTGAAGGGCGGCTATGAGACCCGCAAGGAGCTGTTTTACGGATATATCGACGACTATTCCATCGAATTCGACAGCGAGGGCGTCCCCCGCATCGCCGTGAACGGGCTGGACGGTCTGGGCTACCTGATGAACATGTGCGAGCCCATCTATGCCGGAAAGAAAAAGGCCAAGCAGATCGTGCAGATGGTGCTGCAGAAGAGCCAGGCCGCGGGCTACGCCAAGAGCATCAAGGTGGGCAGCCTCACCGGCTTCGAGACCCCCATCATCAAGGAGCAGATCGACGACTGGAAGTTCCTCACCCTGATGGCCCAGCGCTACGGCGCGTCGCTCTTTGCCGTGGACGGGGAGCTGATCTTCGACACGGTGCTCGCCAAGACCACCCCGATCCTGACCCTGACCATGGGAAAGAACATCAAGCGCTTTTCCAAGCGGGTCTCCCTGGCCCACCAGGTGGGCAAGGTGGAGGTCCTGGGCCGGGACCTGAACCAGAAGCCCATCAAGGGCGAGGCCAACCGGGTGACGGCGGGGGGCAGCGGCAAGTCCGCCGCGGAGTGGGTGAAGGGCCTCAAGGACTCGGTGCTGCGGGAGCGCAGCGAGTTCGCCCAGACCCAGGAGGAGTGCAAGACCCTGGCCCAGCAGCGGCTCAACAGCATCGCCATGGGCTTCGTCACCGGGGAGGGGGAGTGCGTGGGCATCCCGGAGCTGATCCCCGGCCGCTACCTGAAGATCGACGGGGCCGACGACCAGACCAACGGCTCGTATTTCATCAGCAGGGTCGTCCACCGCATCTCCACGGAGCAGTACACCACCATGTTTGAAGTGAAGGGAGCGAAGGCATGAGTACGCGGATCAGCCAGCAGATCGCTTCCGTGATCGAGGCCTACGGCGGCCATGTGGGACAGGCCGGCGTCTTCAGTCTGACGCTGGCCGAGGTGAAGGACATCAAGGACGACAAGAACCTGAACCGGGTCAAGTGCCTGCCCCTGGGAGCCAAGGCGGAGGAGATCACGGACTGGTGCTACGTCATGAGCCCCATGGGCGGCAAGGAGAGCGGCCTCTTCCTCTTCCCCCAGGTGGGGGACCTGGTGGTGCTGGGATATCTGGAAAACGACATCCACCGCCCCATCGTGCTGGGCAGCTTCTGGAATTCCGAATCCAAGCCCCCGGTGGCGGTGAAGAACGGCAAGTCCCAGGACTACGCCCTCAAGACCCCGAAAAAGGTGGAGTTCACCCTCCACGACGAGGACAAGAAGCAGAAGCTCACCATCAAAATGCCCTCGGGGATCACCGTGGAGATCGACGACGAGAAGCAGATCGTCAGCACCAAGAACAAGGGCGGGGACACCCTGATGTCCATGAAGATGAAGGACGGAGAGATCGTGCTCAAGGCCAAGAGCAAGATCGTGCTGAACGCGGCGGACAAGGCCACCATCATCCTGGAGAAGAGCGGGAAGATCACCGCCAAGGGCAACGGGGCGGTGGCCCTGGACGGGCAGAGCGTCGCGGTGAAGGCCAAGGGCAAGGCGGATATCCAGGGCATGGACGTGGCCGCCACGGCGAAAAAGGAACTGAACCTGAAGGCCACCGGTACGGCCAGCGTCAAGGGCACCCTTTTGAAGCTCAACTGAGCCCGCGGCGGCAGCTTTTGGAGAGGAGGCGAGAAGGCTGAACGGAAAAGAGTTTATGGGGCGGGGGCTGCGCTTTCCCCTGCAGATCGACCCCAAAACCGGAAAATTCGCCATGGTCAGCGAGGAAGAGGACATCGCGGAGGCCATCGGCATCATCATCCATACCGTTCAGGGGGAGCGCGTCATGCGGCCGGATTTCGGCTCCAACGCCCTGGACTACACCTTCTCCATGAGCTCCGACACCGAACGGCAGAGCCTGTCCTTCGACCTGCAGGAGGTGCTGAGCTACCAGGAGCCCCGCATCCAGGACATCGAGGTGGAGTGCCGGGAGGCGGACGAGCTGGAGGGCGCCCTGGTCATCGAGGTGAGTTACCGCGTGCGCAGCACCAACAACCGGTATAACCACGTGTATCCCTTCTACCGGACGGAGGGCTCGGAGGGAGGAGAGGCGTGATGGATCGACCCTTGCTGGATCCCCGCAGCCCGGAGCAGATCCGGGAGCAGCTCCGCGCCCTGGCCGCCAGCTATACGCCGGAATGGCGCTATGAGGGCACGGAGAACGACCCCGGCGCGGCCCTGGCGGAGCTCTTCGCCGAGATGTACTGCCAGAGCGTGGACCGGATGAACGCCTGGCCGGAGAAGCTCTACGTCGAGTTTCTCAACATGGTGGGCTACCAGGAGCCTGGGCCCATGCCCGCGGGAGGAACGGTGTGCTTCACCCCCCAGGATACGGAGGCGGAGCCCTTCACCGTGGCGGCGGGCACCCAGCTTTTTACCCCGGATGAGACCGGGGAAAACATCGTTTTTGAAACGGAACGGACCATTCAGGTCTCAGCGGCCCGGCTGGAGGATATCTATTATGTGGACGCCTCTTCGGACAGCATCCGCCGCGTAGACCTCTCCCAGCGGCCGCAGCGCCTCTTCTCCCCCGCCGGGGAGGAGCTGCAGAGCCACCGCTTCCTCCTGGCGGAGAACGACGTGCTGCGGCTGAACTGCCCGGCGCGGATCACCGCGGTGTTCCGGCCGGAGGCCGGACAGGAGGCGGACGCCGCCAGACTGCTGGCCGGGGAGGGCCTGCGCTGGACCTACCGCAGCGGGGGGGAGGAGATCCCCTTCGATTCCGTGCGGGAGGAGAACGGCGCGCTGATCCTGGAGAAACAGGGCAGCCTGTCTCCGGAGCCCTGGCGTCCGGAAGAGGAGGAGAGCGAGGATGAGGAGGGGCGGATCTGCATCTGCTGCTCCGGACATCCCGCAGGGGAGCTGCGGCTGGACCGGGCGGAGCTTTCCAGCGAGGCCCTGAGCCCCTGCGCGCCCGACAGCCTGTACAGCGGGGACGACCCCATCGACCTGGAGGAGGGGGGCTGCTGCTTCGGCCGCCGTCCGGCGGAGTACGATATGTTCTATATCCGCTGCGACGCCGCCCTCACCAAGCGCGGGGCGGACGTGCTCCTGAATCTGGACCTGGCCTTCCTGGTGGAGGAGCCGGAGGCCCAGACCCAGCGCTACGACTTCACCCAGCCCATCATCGACAAGCACAGCGCCGTGGAGCAGAAGCCGGACGACGTGGCGGTGACCCGGGTGGTCTGGGAGTATTACAACGGCATCGGGTGGAAGCATCTCCCCGTCAGCGGGGACAGGAATCCCTTCTCCGCCCGTCGGGAGGGATCGCTGGACATGCGCTTCACCGTGCCGGAGGATATGGACCGGGCGGAGGTCAACGCGGACAGCGGCTACTACATCCGGGCGCGGGTGGCGGAGGTCAGCAATCCCGATTCCATGTACCAGCGCTGGCTGGTGCCCTTCATCAAGGGGGCGGGCTTCCGCTGGCACTATGCCTCCGGGCGGCGGCCCACGTATTTCTTCTCCGAGAACAACGGGACCAGGCGCAGCCTGGAGGAGGCCCAGCTGATCACCCACCTGGGCTTCACCGCCTTCCGCCCGATGGCGGAGGAGCGGGCCGCCATGTACTTCCGCTTCGGCGCGTCCCCCCATGCCATGCCCCTCTCCCTCCGCTTCCGGGTGGAGGGCCGGAGCAGGCTCACCGGCCAGCTCCAGTGGGAATATTGGGACGGCAAGGCTTTCGAGCCGGTGCGCACGGTGGACCAGACGGAGCGGCTGCTCCACAGCGGAGAGATGTTCCTCTTCCTGCCGGAGCGGCTGCCGGAGGCGGAGCTCTTCGGCATGACCGGCCACTGGCTGCGCCTGGACCGCAGCGCCCAGGAGAAGGGGACCATGCCCATGGTGGCCTCCGTCACGGTGAACGCCGTCTCCGCCCTCCAGCGCCAGCGGGAGCTGGACCAGTTCTTCGATACGGGGATCTACGAAGCGGGAAAGCGCGTCGCCCTTCTGAACCTGCCCGTGCAGGACTGCCAGGTGTGGGTGGATGAGCGGGAGCGCATCTCGGACGCGGAGCTGGAGCGGCTGAAGCGGGAAAAGCCCCAGCAGCTGCAGCTGGAGTGGGAGGACCATACTCTCGTCCGCTGCTGGGTGCAGTGGCAGCGGGTGGAGGACCTGGCCCTGGCCGGTCCGGAGGACCGGGCCTATACCCTCGAGCCCTTCCAGGGGATCGTCTCCTTCGGGGACGGCCGCATGGGCAAGGTGCCGCCCCCGGGCGACCACAACATCCGGGTCTCTTATTCCAGCGGCGGCGGCGAGCGGGGCAACGTGCCCGCGGGCGCGGTGGATTCCCTGCTGTCCGCCCTGCCCCAGGTGAGCGACGTGCGGAACCTCACCGCCATGAGCGGGGGCACCGGCAGGCTCACCCTGGAGGAGATCGAGGAGCGGGGCAGCCGCTTCCTGCTGAACCGGGGCCGGGCCGCCGGCCGCCGGGATTACGAGGAGCTGGTGCGGGAGCGATTCCCTCAGGTGAAGCACGTGCGCTGCTTCTCCGGCCGGGATGAGCGGGGAAACCGGGCTCCGGGCCACGTCGCCGTGGTGATCGCCGGTCACGGCCAGGGCGGCGAGGGCACGGAGGAGCTCTGCGGCAGGGTCTACCGCTATCTGGCGGAAAACAGCTCCTGCTGCCTGGTGGAGGAGGAGCGGCTCCACGTCTGCCCCGCCACGGTGCTGACGGTGAACACCTCCGTCACCGTGGAAACGGAGCGGCCCGAGCTGGCCGCGGAGACCCAGCAGGAGATCGTGCGCCGCCTGGAGGCGCTCATCGGGGAGACCTGGAAGGCCCGGCCCATCGGCGAGCAGCTCCGGCTGAGCGAGGTGTGGAGCGTGGTGCGGGATACGCCCAACGTCCGCCTGATCCAGCGCATCCTGGTGGAGGCCTCCTACGACCAGGAGGGGCGGCAGAGGCTGGCGGCCCTGGAGGCGGACAGCGACTTCCCCTACGGCGTGGCGGAGAGCGGAATACACCTGGTGCGCCTGAGCTGAGGCGAGGGCTGAGGAAGGAAAGCGAGTATGCTGGTATCGCGCAATTTGGACGATCAGCGCTTTGAGGATATCGTCCGGGAGGCGGAGGGACGCCTGCCCTGGATCTGCCCGGTGTGGACGGATCACAACGCCCACGACCCCGGCATCACCATCCTGGAGCTGATGGCCTGGTTCAAGGAGACGCAGCAGTACGAGATGAACCGGCTCGGGCCGGAGACGGAGCGGAAGCTTCTGGAGCTCACCGGTCTCCGCCTGCGCCCGGAGCGGGCGGCGGAGTGCGCTCTGACCATCCCTCCCGGGACCCCCGGCCGCGCCGTCCTTTCCCGCCTGGAGACGCCGGAGAACGTGGTTTTCGAGCTGGCGGAGGAGATCCCCCGGCGCAGGGCGGTCCTGGACCGGGTGCTCATCCGGCAGCGGGAGAGCCGGAGCCCCGCGGACATTACGGATATGGTGGAGGAGGGCAGCGTGCTGCAGCCCTTCGACTTCGGCGGCAGGCCGGGCAGCGCCCTGGTGCTGGAATTCTCCGCCCTGCCGGAGAAGCGCCTGCGCCTTTGGTTCGAGGTGCCCGCGCCCGCGGGCGTGGCCCGCAACGCGCCGGACGGGGATACCGAGCTGCCCCGCACCCTGGTGTGGGAGCTGGGCGGCGCGCAGGTGCAGCCCCTGCGGGACGATACCCTGGCCCTCAGCCGCAGCGGATACGTGACCCTGCCCGTTCCGGAGGGTATGGAGGCGGGCCGGGTGACCCTCCGGCAGACGGACGCCGGCTGCGAGGAGACGGTGCGCCTCTGCGGCATCAGCGCGGACCGGTATCCGGCCGTGCAGACGGAGAGCCGGGCCCGGTCCTACCGCTTCACCCTGGAGGGGAAGAAGCGGCAGAAGGCGGTGCTGCGCTCCGCCCAGGCCAGAGACGCGGAGACTGCCGTGTTCCTGCGCTGTCCGGAGGGCTGGCGGCAGGTGGAGGACTACGGCCTTGCCTCGGGGGAGGAGGGGGTGACCCTCACTCTGGACGCCTCCGGCGCCGCCGCGGACGGGGAGGAGAACCTGCTGGTGGCCTGCCTGGACCCCGTCTTTGTCCGGGACCTCCTCTTCGACGCCGTGGGACGGCCCGGAGAGACCTTCCGCCTGAACCTGGGGGGCAAGGGCGTGCTGACGGAGCGCTTTGCCCTCATGTGCCAGACCCTGTGCCCGGACGGGACGGTCCGGCCCGCCCTGTGGCGCTGCGTGGACGACCTGAGCCTCTACGGCCCCCGGGACCGGGTGTTTTCCTACGACCGGCGGCGGGAGACCGTCACCGTGGGAGACGGAAGGCACGGGGCCCTGATCGCCCCCGGGGAGGGGGCCGTCATGGTGGTGGAGGAGCTGGTCTCCCTCTGCGGGGAGGGCAACATCCCCGCCTCCGCGGGGCTCTGCTTCCTGGAGGACGGCATGGAGGCGGAGAATACCGCCGCCGTGGGCGGGAGCGACGCCGAGACCGTCGCCCAGGGCCGGAGCAGACTGCTGCGGCGGCTGGGGGATACGCGGAAATGCGTCTCCGCGAAGGATTACGAGCGCGCCGCCCTCCGCACCCCCGGGCTGCGGGTGGCCGGAGCCAGGGCCATTCCCGGCTACAACGTGCGCCGGAAGCACCAGCGGACCCAGGCCTGGGTCTCCGTGGCGGTGCTCCCCGCCGGGGAGGGGGAAAAGCCCGCGCCGGACGAGCGTTTCCTGGCGGCGGTCTCCCGCCAGCTGGAACGCAGCCGCAGCGTCTGCATCCGTACCGAGGCAATTCCCGTCCGCTACGCGGACGTGGCGGTGAGCGTGCGGATGTGGGGAGAGCGGAGCCTCCGGCAGGAGGCGGCGGAAAAGGCGATCCGGGACTTCTTTGCCCCCAGCGGGGAGCGGATCGGCCTGGGCGTCAGCCGGGACGAGCTGGCCGCGATGCTCCAGAAGCTGCCCGGCGCGCAGCAGATCGACCGGGTGGAGTTCCGGAGCATGGACCAGAACAGCACCCAGACCGCCGCGGGAGGGCTCAGCGTGATGCCGGATACGATCCTGCATCTCCGGAGCGTGACGGTCACTTTGGCGAAGGATAGAAGGTGAGCGGAGTGGACACAGGCCAGGCCTATTGGCACCTCTGCGGCGCGGAACGCTGGAAGGGCGGCATCTACCGCTCCGTGGAGAAACAGGGAGACAGTCTCCGGCTCCGGGAGGACGCCTTTGCCGGCGTGGCGTATCTCCCGCCGCTGGACAGCGGGGAGAGCGCCTTCCGCTGGGGAAGGGTGAAGCTGGGGCTCTACCTCCCCCGGGACGCCTCCGTCCGCATCTACGCCAGGGCCTCCGATGAGGCCGCGTGGGCGCTCTGGGAGCAGTACGCCGGGGAAGAGGAGGGCACGGACGCGGTGCAGGCCCTCTTCGGCGAGGCGAAGGCCGTGGGGAGCGACGTGTGGCTCTCCGTCAAGGGCCGCTACCTCTGGCTGGCCGTCGCCTTCACCAGCAGCGGGGCGGAGAAGCCCCGGCTGGACTCGGTGAGCGTCCTGGCGGACGGCGACCATATGTCGGACTACATGCCCGCGATGTACCAGGAGCAGGACTTCACCTATCGCTACCTCTCCATCTTCACCGCGATGCTCCAGGACCTGGAGGAGAGCATCGGCCGGAGCCGCCGGCAGCTCTCGCCCGCCGCGGCGGACCCGGAGATGCTGCGCTACCTGGCCCACTGGCTCTGCGCCGACCCGGGGACGGCGGAGGAGGAGCTCCGCAGGACCCTCCCCACGCTGATCGAAGAGTACGAGACCATGTACACCGTGGAGGGGATCCGGCGCAGCGTGGAGCGGCTCACCGGGCAGACGCCCCAGATCATCGAGCATTTCATGGTGGATCCCAACGATCCCGCCTGCGCGGACCCGGAGGTGTACCGAAGGCTGTACGGGGACGATCCTTACCGCTTCTTCCTGCTCCTGCCCCAGAACACCTTCCCCGAGCAGCGGCAGATGGAGCGGTTCCTGGAACAGCTGGAGGAGATCACCCCGGCGGAGACCACGGCGGAGCTGATCCTGCTGAAGCCCGGCGTCCAGCTGGACTGGCACACCTACCTGGGCCTGAACACCCGGATCGGCGAATACGTACCGGCGGTGATCAACGAGTCGGTGACCATACATTTCGACACCACGATAGGAGGAGAAGAGCATGAGCGGTAACACGGATTTTTTCCCGTTGGAGCGCAACCGGTATTTCTACGGCAAGCTGCTCACCGTCCGGGATTTTGAGATCGAACAGAAGTACACGAGGAATTCGGCGCAGCTCATGCATCGGCTGGCCTTCGGCGCGGGCGTGGTCTGCGGCCTGAACGTGAGCGCCAGCGACGATTCCACCCTGCTCATCGAGAGCGGCATGGCGATCGACTACCTGGGCCGGACCGTCGCCGTGGAGGAGCCCCTGCTCCGGAAGCTCCAGATGATCGACGGGCAGGAGGAGATCCGGGACAAGGCCAGCGCCTACCTCTGCCTGGAATACCGGGAGACGAACGTGGAGCCGGTGAACGCCGTGGGCGCGGCCTCCGGGGAGAGCCGCCAGTACAACATCACCCGGGAGGGGGCCCGCCTCTTCCTCACCGCCCAGGAGCCGGACTACCGCTCCCTTCTGGAGGCGGCGGGGAAGGCGAACGTCTCCGTGCTCTATTCCAGCGAGGAGCTGAGCCTGGTGCTGGCGGTGCCGGAGGCGGTGTGCGCGGGCCGGGAATTCACCGCGGAGCTCCTGGTGGTGAAGAACGAGAAGACGCCGCCGGTGTACTTCCACCTCAGCGGGGACAGCGGCTTCGTGGACAGCGAGGACGGCCGCGTGCATCTGGAATTCCGGGAGAGCCCGGAGGAGACCCGCCGGGTCTACCAGGTGGGCTTCCGGCTGAAGGCCCGGCAGATGAGCGACCTGCAGAGCCCCTTCCTCCCCTCCGGCGGCGAGATCGACCTGGAGCTGGGCAGCCATCGGTACAAGAACTACGTGGAGGTGGACGCCAGGTCCTTCCTCTGCAAGGATACCTACCAGCTGTCGGAGCGCCGGAGGCGCATCGACAATCTGGAGAACCGGCTGAAGGGCCGGGACCTCCCCATCTACCTGGCGAAGCTGGAGCTTCTGCAGTCCGCGGGCAGCACATTCGTGGTCTCCGTCACGAACCTGCCCTTCGGGCAGCAGATCACCCGGGAGAGCAGCACCGTGAGCGACGGCGGGCCCCGCACCGTGACCACCACCGTCCGCTCCCTGGAATACTGGCAGAAGCCGGACGTGAAGGCGAACTACCAGCCCTCCACCGGGGCGCTGCACTTCGACTTCGGGATCCCCTCTCCCGAGCAGTACGACTACGCGGTGAGCCACGGCACGGTGGATCTGACCCTGCCCGGAGGCATGCGGGTGAACCGGAAGGTCTATTCCGAGGAGATCCCCCACGGCCTGGGGCCCGGGACGGTGGACGTCCGCCTGAGCATCGAGTTCAACGACCAGAGCGCCGGGAGCGAGACCGCCCTGTGCTTCGGCAACAGCGAGATCTTCGTGCGGGGCAAGGAGAAGGTCAGCGTGCCCTGGGTGGAGGCCGGAGCGGTGGTCTATCCCCGGCGGGGCACCATGCGCATCGGCCTGTGGCTCCACGATATGGTGGAGGGGAATCAGCTCACCGTGCACTATTTCGCCCAAAAGCCGGAGCGGGATACCAGCCGCATCCTGGCCCAGCGCCGGGTGGGCCTCACCATCACGCCGGAATTCTCCCACGTCGAGCTCCGGGGCACCATCCGCTTCCAGGCGGAGGTCACCGGCAGCGAGGACAAGAGCGTGCGCTGGGTCGTCCGGGAGGAGAACGGCGGCGTGATCGACCACAACGGCATCTACCAGGCGCCGGAGCTGCCTGGCACCTATGAGATCATGGCCGTGAGCAGCGCGGACGAGGGCATCACCGCCAGCGCGTTCGTGATCGTGGAATAGCATCCCGGCGGCGCCGGGCGAGGGATCCGTGAAGAAGGGAAAGGGGGAAGAGGATGGAAACTCTGCTGATCCGGGAGCGCTATAAGGTCGTGCGCATCCTTGCCATGCAGCCGGGCTATGCCCTGCTGGAGGCGGTGGACATCTCGGACCGGGAGACCCCCACCTGTCTTCTCAACCTCTTCGAGGGGGAGCTGCTGCACCGCTACGCCAGGATCTGCAGCCGCATCGACCGGGCGGACTGCCCGGCCTTCCGGGGCATGTTCCTGGAGCAGGGGACCCTGGTGGCGGCCTTCGACAGCGGCGCGGGGCAGAGCATCGACACCCTGTTTTACCGGGGGGACGCCTGGAGCTGGGAGGAGCGGCTGCGTCTGGCGGAGCTTCTGCTGAACAAGGCCCTGAGCCTCATGAACCTGCCTCCCGAGGTGAGCTGCGCCGCCCTTCTCTCGGAGAACCTGCTGTTCGATCTGAACAACCGCCGGGTGGACATCCGCTGGATGCTCCGGCCCATGGGGGAGATGAACCCCCGGGAGACCGCCCTCCTGGCGGCGGACCAGGTGCGGAAGATCCTGCCCGAGAGCCTGATGGCCGGCAAGGAGGAGCAGCGCTTCCTGGAGCAGCTCGCCTGCGGGGAGTTCCCCAACGTGGTTTCCCTCTACGGCCGCTGGCGGGAGGCGGAAAAGGCCATCCGCGCCGAGCGGGAGGAATTCGGGAAAAAATCCTTCATCAAAAAAGCCTTCATCCTGCTGGGCCGGGCGATCCGGCGCAGACGGTCGGGAGGAGGAGATTCATGAACGTCAGAAGAAGCTGGCTCTTCTTCCTGGTGACGCTGATCATCTGCGCCTGCGCCATACTGCTTCTGGCAGAGAAGTCCATCACCGGGGATATCCGCACGCTTCGGGGCAGCCCGGCGGACTCCGGGTGGCAGGTCCTGGGGACCGGCAGCGGCAAGACGGCCGCGGTCGCCGGCTGGCGGGACGGTATCCTGGCACTGCGCTATTTTACAACGGAGGGAACGCTGCTTTCCCGGCAGACCGTTCCCTTGCCGGAAGAACTGGAAGGCGGCAGCTTGGCCCGGCTTCTCCCCGTGCGGGAGGGCCTGGCCTATTTGGGCATCTATGGGCCCAACGCGGAGAAGCTGTATCTCTACCGCGTGGGGGAGAAGGGAGAGGCGGAGCGCCTGCTCGCGCTCCCCTGCCCGGGCGCTTCCTCCGCAGAGCGCGTCTCCGGGACCGCCCTTTCGGAGCTGGTCTGGGAGGACGGCGTCCTCTCCTTCGCCGTGAGGACGGGCGGCCTCCTGGACCGGTATACCTGCGGGGAGGAGGGCGGCCTGGTCTCCGCCGGAACGGGCAGCTGCGGCGAGGAGGACGTGTTCAGCGTCTACTCCGCCGGAAACGGCGCCCTTCTGGTGGGCGGCGCGGGCTTCCTCACCCAGAGCGGGAAGAACTCTTCCGCCTCCTTCGAGGGCCAGGCGGTGAGCTGCCTGACCTACGGCCGGGGCGGGTGGTACTATCTGGACGCCGCCCGGCTGGAGGTGGACTTTGTGGACGCCGCCTTCACCGCAACCCAGCGGATGCTCTCCCTGGACACCGTCTGGCAGGGGGAGCCGCGGAGCCTGACCTCCGTCGCGCTGACCCGGGAGGAGAGCGCCCTGATGCTGCTGGACGGAGCCATACTGACCCTCACGGACGGGGAGGGGACCCGGGAGCTGACGGGCATCCTGGGGGCAAAGCGCTTCAGCACCTGGCTCAGTCTGGGGAAGTACGCGCTCTTCGCCCTGCTGGCCGCCGTCCTGTTCTGGGCGGTGTTCTGCGGCCTGCGCAACGGCTACGCCTCCCTGGTCGTCTTCCGGGGCAGCCTCTGCGTCGCCGCCGCCCTGGTCTGCTTCACCCTGCTGCACTTCCTGTATCTGCTGCCCCTGGAACGGTCCGCCGGGCTCGGGGAGCGGACGGCGGTGACGGAGAGCGCGCTGCGTACCGTCAGCGCGGACGAGCGCCTGGGCGAGGAGGCCCTGGCCCTGGATGCCTGCCGCGTTCTGGAGAGCGGGGACCGGAGCGGCGGGCGGAACGTGCGGGTCGTTCCGGCTCAGTACCGGGAGGGGACCTGGGTCGCCGCCGACGGACGCCTGGCCTCGGCCGTGGAGGGCTTCGCCCCCGCGCTCCTGGAGACGCTGACCTCCGCCCCGGAGGAGGCGGAAACGCCGGAGGAGGAACCGCCCGAGGAGCCCCCGGCGGAGGAGAGCGGGGAGGAGAGCCTCCCCGCGCCGGAGGAGACGCCTCCCGCCGCGGAAACGGCCGCCTCCCTGGAAAACGGGGTCTTCAGCTACGTCCGCCGGGTGGGGGACCTGTGCCTGAGCATCCGCATGGAGGTCCCGCGGGAGCGGGACGGGGCGGATCTGTCCGGCCTGGTGCTCATGGGCTTCGGCGCGCTGACCCTGGTCATGCTCCTCGTCCTCTTCTCCATCGGCCTGGACGTCCGCAGGATCTCCGGAAAGATGGAGAGCATCTCCCGCGGCGGCGTGTCCCAGCCCCTGGAGCTGCACAGCGGGGATGAGCTGGAGAGCATGGCCAGCATGGTCAATTCCCTGGGCCAGTCCCTGAAAAAGCAGGAGCAGGAGCGGGAGAGCGTGGAGCACGCCTACCGGCGCTTCGTGCCGGAGAAGGTCCTGGCCCTCCTGGGCAAGCAGTCCATCCAGGAGGTGGACAAGAGCGCCTTCGCCGCCAGGAGCATGGCGGTGATGACCGTGTGGTTCACCTTCCCGGAGGCCTTGTACACCGATATGAGCAGCAGCCGCCTCCTTTTCGACAGCGTGAACGAGGTCATCGAGCGGACCGCCTCCATCGCGAGCCGGAAGGGGGGAACGGTGTTCCACTTTGCCTACAACGGCTTCGACGTGGTGATGAACGAGGGCGTCGAGGCGGTGAGCACCGCCGTGGCGATCCAGCAGGAGGTGCTCTCCCTCAACGAGCTGCGGACGCAGACCGGGCTGCCCGCCGTCACCCTGCGCATTGCCCTGGACAAGGGGAACGTGATGCTGGGCATCGTGGGCGATACGGCCCAGATGGAGCCCACCACCATCTCCTCGAGCCTGTCCACCGCCCAGGAGCTCATCGACCTGTGCAACCGGCTGAAGGCCGGGATCCTCTGCACCGAGGCCATCGTCTCCGAGAAGCAGGACCACGGCATCCGCTACATGGGCAAGTGCGTCGTGGGGGACCGGCCCGTCCGGGTCTACGAGGTCTTCGACGGGGACGAGTTCGGCGTCCGGCGGGGCAAGGCCGCCTCTCTGCGGGACTTCTCCCGGGGCGTCTTCGACCTGTACGGCGGCGGCACCACCGACGCCAAGCGCACGTTTCTGCAGCTGGCCCACGACTATCCCCAGGACGGAGGCATCCGGTATTACTTATACCTGGCGGATCGTCTGGAGCATGATCCGACCCTTCCCTGCGTGCTGAACGCGGAGAAGGTCGGCAGAGGGGAGATGTGACCATGCCCTGGGAAGAACTGCTGCGGGCCCGCAGCGGCCGGGAAACGCAGACCCCGACGCCCGGCGAGGAGCGGCGGCGCTCCGGGAGCCTCATCGACCAGGTCGCCGTGAGCATCGGGCAGACCGTGGACCCGCCCCCTCCGGAGGACCGGGCGGAGACCGAGCCTCTGCTCCTGCCGGACGGATACCTGCGCCGAAGCCCGGCGCAGCCCTACCGGACGGCGGCGGACTTCCGGCAGAGGCGCGTCCGCAAGGCCCTGGGCGCGCTGGCCCTGGTGTGCCTCGTCGCCCTGCTGGTGTTTGTCCTCCTGCGTTCCGGGCTGGTGAAGTTCAAGTAAGCCCCATCAAACTGCCCCGGGGAGGTATTCCCTTTGAACTATTTCCTGAATCAGATCGTCCGCGGGCTCAGCGTGTTTTTGCGGACCTTCAGGGCTTTCTTCTCCAGAAAGCTCATGGGGGTCGGCTCCCGTCTGCGCCGGATGCTGAACTTCTCCCGCAACGCCACCAAAGTGGCCACCTCCTCTCTGCAGGGGGTGATGAGCGCCGCCCAGAAGCCCACGTCGCGGTCGGACTACGTGGAGACCGGACGGCTGTTCATCTCCAAGGCCCTGATCATCCGCGTCCTGCTGGTCCTGGTGGCCCTGGGGCTCATCGTGTATTTTCTGGCCTGGCCCTTTATCCTCAGCCGCTTCCTCACCGCCCGCTTCTACCGGGAGGATAAGCGGGTGAAGGACTGGAGCGGCAGGGTCGTCGTGTACTCGGACAAGAAGAAGACCCTGCCCCTCTATGCCGGCCGCCTGGAGGACGGGGTCCTCCAGGGAGAGTGCAGACAGTACGACTCCGAGGGCGTGCTGCTCTACGAGGGCATGCTGAGGGACGGCCAGCGCAGCGGCAACGGCAGGGAATATGAGGACGGCGTCCTGGTCTACGAGGGCTCCTTCGCCGAGGGCATCTACAGCGGCCGGGGCAAGCTCTATGAGGAGGGACAGCCGGTTTACGAGGGGCAGTTCGACGGGGGCAGGCGCAGCGGCAGCGGCACGGCCTACCGGAACGGGCAGCTCCTGTACGTGGGCCAGTTCCTGGAGGACCAGTACGAGGGCCGGGGCAAGCTGTATGAAAACGGCTCCCTGGTGTACGACGGCGGCTTCGCCGCCGGGATCCCGGAGGGCAGCGGCACGGCCTATCAGGACGGGCAGGTCCTGTACGAGGGGCAGTTTGCCGGGGGCCTCTTTGAGGGAGAGGGCAAGCTGTACAGCACCGAGGGCGGCGGGCATTTCCTCTGTTACGACGGGGATCTCCGGGGCGGCGTCCCCGAGGGCACGGGCACCTACTACTACGAAAACGGCAATCCGTCGTATAAGGGGGACGTGCAGGACGGCGCCCCCAACGGGAACGGGACCTTCTATGCCGAGCAGGACCGCCGGACGGTCTACGAGGGCGGCGTGAAGGACGGCCTGTACGACGGCCAGGGGACCTGGTTCCTGCCGGACGGGCAGATCAGCGGCAGCTTCCGGCAGGGCGGCCCGATGGGCAGCGTGGAATACCGGAAAAACGGTCTTCTCTATTACCAGGGGGAGTGGGGGACGTCGGCTCTGGACGGAGAGCCCTTCGACGGCTTCCCCTCCGGCTTCGGCACTTTGTACAACAAGGCCGGAAAGATCATCTACTCCGGCCCCTTCCGGGAAGGCACGGTAGACGGGAGCAGCCTTTTGGGGTATACTACGGAGAAGCTCCGGGAGACCCTGGGCGAGGGAACGGTGCGCATCGAGCGGGAGGAAGAAGGATACCGCATCATCGCCGAGGAGCTGGGCCTCACCGCCCTCTGCACCTTCCAGACGGAGGAGGAGCCCAGCGCCGTCTACCGCCTCTACCTGTACCAGCCCCAGGAGGGGGACTGGGTCGCCCTTCTGCCCGGCCAGCGCTTTACCGGCGGGGTCAGCCTGCCGGAGGGAGCCGAGCCCACCCGCGCCTCGACGTCCTACCAGCGTCAGACCGGGGTGAACCTGGACTCCGGGACCTATACCGCCGTGAGCGGAGAGTCCTACCCCTGGCGGGTGACGGCCTTCTTCCCCCCGGAGGGCGGGCAGCGGGCGCTGCTCCTCACCTGGGCGCGGCAGGACGTCGTCCCCACGGCCCCCGACCCGGTCGAGGAGGAGGAGAAGGTGGACTCCGTGGCGGCCTTCCTGGCTGCCCTGGATGAGATGGATGCCGCCGACGGGTCCCAGATGAGCCAGGGTGCGGTGTTCGGAGACAGCGACCCGGGGGAGGCCTTCTCCCGGCTGGAGGACGCGGGCCAGGCAGCGAGCCTGGCGGACGCCATGCTGAGCTATTGGGAGCAGACGGAGCGGATCAACGCGCTCCAGGAGACCTCGGACCGGGTGGCCCTGCTCCTGGAAAAGGAGAAGGAGGACCTGGCCAAGGGCGTCGGCTCCCAGGCCTCGGTGGACGCCCTGGAGCAGCAGCTCGCCTCGCTCACCGGCGAGAAAGAGGCCTGCCTCACCGCGATCAAGCGCGCTGAACTCCAGGCCGGCGATACGGGGAGCGGAAACCTGGGGGACTACGCCCTGGGGGATATGGTGGTGGACTTCGACCCCTCCGCCCAGGAGGTGGGCGAGCTGACCCTGGTGGCGGTGGCCTACGCCCAGGCCACGGGCAGCGATCTGAGCCCCGAGGCGGTGGGGACCCAGGTGAAGCTGGGCCTCCTGGACCTGACGGACGCTTACGGCGCCGTGAAGAAGGCCATGACCCGGTACCAGACCGCTTCGGCGGATACCAAGGCCTCCGCCGGGGACTATTCCATGGGCCTGGGCTCCAAGGAGGCCTGGTACGCCGCCATGAACGAGGAGACCCTGGCGCGGGCGGACCTCTGCTCGGCCCTGTCGGAGTTCTCCAGACAGGCAAACCAGTTCAATCTGCTCACCGGAGGCTGGGTCTCCCGCAGCTTCGACTGGCAGAAGGAGGCCTTCGAGCCTCTCTTCCGCGCCGCCATCCTCCCGGAACCGGAGCCGGCTTCGGAGGAGGCTGCCCCGGACACACCCTGATGGGGCAGCCCCGGCGGCGGAAAGAGCGCAGCAGAAATGATAAGGAAGTGAACCCATATGGCCGACTATACCGCTCTGACGGAGGCGGGCACCGCTCTGGTGGACCTGCTGCGGGACAACCTGACGCCGGAGCCCCTGGGGAACCGGGAGCTCATCGGCCTCTGCTCCCCCCATGAGAGCGAGAACAATCAGCTCACCCTGTACCTCTACCACATCGAAGAGGACACCCAGGGCCAGCCCGCCGGGTATTTCAGCGTGGACAGCCGCACGGAGCGCATCCGTCCCGCCCGGTACATCCTGCATTTTCTCATGACTCCCCATTCCAAGGCTCCTGCCCAGATGAAGGAGGCCGATCAGTACCGGATTATGGGGGCGGCCATCCAGACCCTGCGGGATTACCCGGTGATCCCCCAGCGCTTCCTCAGCGGCTCTCTTGCCGCCGAGAACGCGGAGCTCCACATCTCCGTGGACCGGATGAGCATGGAGCAGCTGCTGAAGATCTGGAACAACACCTCCAAGGACTACAAGCTCTCCACCGTGGTGACCGTCACCGGGGTCAACATCGACTCCCGCCGCGAGCGCAGCGTGACCAGGGTCAAGGAGGTCGTGATCGGCACCCGGGAAAAGGCGGGCAGCCCATGATCCGGCATACGGCGAGCGCGGCCTTCCTGCTGCGGGACGGCTTCACCGGGCGGACGCTCACCGGCGGCTCCGCCACCCTCTGCCAGTTGGACGGCAGGCCGCTCCTCCGTCCCCTGTGGAAGCGGGAGGGCTACCTGGTGCTCCCGGACCTTGCGCCCGGGGAGCACAGCCTGCTCATCCGCCGCGCCGGTTACCGGGACGAGCTGGTCACCTTCTCCGCGGAGGAGGGAACGACCCTGGAGGATACCGTCTCTCTGAAGCCCGGCCCGGGCTACCGTTTCCCGGCGGAGACGGTGCGGGTCACCCTGCGCCTGCGCAGGGGCGCCGTGGCCGCCGCCGGGGAGCAGATCTGGCTGGGGACGCCCACGCGCACGAAACTCAGGCTGGCCCAGGAGAAGGCCCGCTGCGGGGACCGGGAGGTCCACATCTTCTGCGAGGGCAATTCCGCCGCCCTCCCCATCCCCGGGCACTTCCTCCTGACAGACAAAAAGGCGCCGGAGCTCGTTTTCCTCCGGTCCCTGCGGGGGGAGACCGGCCAGCTGGCCCCGCCCCTGGGCCTGGACCACGGCCGGGGCACGGAGCTTGTGCCCGTGCAGCTCTACGTCTCGGATGCCGACGGCAGGGTGCAGGTGCTTCTCAGGGAGCCCGGAACGCTGCTGGGCTTTTCCGCAGGGAAGGTATATGAAGTCCCGCTCCGCGCCGGGGAGCAGGAATCGGAATGGAAGCTGGAGGATTGAAGCATGGCAAATCCGGTCGTGATGGGCTCCGTCTGCAAGTGCGTTTTCGGGACCGTTCCCCTGCCCCTCTCCGTCTCCTCCCAGCAGACGGTGAAGGCCATGAACATGAACGTCGCCACCATTATGGACAACAAATTTCCCTCCTTCGGCATGTGCAGCTGCCCCAACAATCCGGCGGTCATCGCCGCCACGGCGGCGAAGCTGGGCGTGTTTTCCCCGGCCCCCTGCACCCCGGCGGTCATCGCCCCCTGGGTGGTGGGGGTCCCCCAGATCCTGGTCTGCGGGAAGCCGCTGCTGAACCATACCACCAAGCTCATGTGCATGTGGGGGGGCATGATCTCCGTCTCCATGACCCCGGCCAAAACGGTCAAAACGCCCTGAGTAAGGAGCAGATATGGACACAAGCGCGCTGAACTATGTGGACGCCTCCCGGCTGAGCGCCGGTTACGCCTCCCAGGAGGAACTGCTGCGGGACCTGATGGCCTGGCTGGATCTGCAGATCTATTACTACTACGCCCACCACCGGTGGCTGGGGCCTTCCAGCGAAATGAAAAACCTCCTGGGCCTTGTGGTGACCCGGGAGGAGTTCGAGCACAACCTCACCAAGGCCGCCCAGCGGGGCCTGCCCGCCGAGCTGAGCCCGGAGGAGCGGGAGCAGGTGGCCCTCTCCCACGCGGCGGTGAAGCTGCGGCTGGAGAAGACCGAGGCCAGTCTGCCGCTGCTGCTGCTCTTCCGGCGCTTCTCCCTGGATGAGTTCGAGCAAAGCTGCGTCCTTCTGGCCTACGTGACGGAGATCGACCTGAAATACAGCAAGCTCTTCGCCTACCTCCAGGACGATATGACCCGCAAGGCCCCCGGGATCTCCCTGGCCTGCGAGCTCTTCCTGCCGGAGGGGGCGGAGCTGGCCGCCTGCATCTCCCGCTTCCGCGGCGGCGGCTTCGTGCGCCTCTTTTCCCGCCAGGAGCTGGACAAGGGCCAGCTGGTGCTCCGCCGGGAGGTGGTGGAGTTCCTGGCGAACGGGGTCCTGCGGGACAGCGATTCCTTCTCGTTTTTCGACGGCGGCGGCAGGGAGGCCCTGGAGCCTCTCAGCATCCAGCAGGATGTCGCCCGGCGGCTGGACGCCGCCTATGCCTATCCCGGCCGCTGCTGCATCCGCATCTCCGGCCCCCAGGGGGGAGGAAAGCGCTTCCAGGTCCGGCACCTGATGGCCCGGCAGCGGCAGAAGTGCGTCTTCTCCGATCTGGAGGGGGAGGACTGGCGCGCCCGGGCGGAGAGCGCCGCCCTGGCCGCGGACCTGACGGATGCCAGCCTCTGCCTCTACCACCTGGACCGGAAGGACGAGTCCGGGCAGACCGTGCCCCCGCCCCAGGCCATGCTGGAGGAGCTGGAGAGGCTGGAGCTGCGCCGGGAGAAACGATTCTTCCTTTCACAGCTCAGCTCCCCCATGCGTCTGCGCACCCTGACGGTGGAGCTGGAGCTGCCCCAGGCCGATGAATCGGAGCGGCTCGCCCTCTTCGAGGCGGCCCTGCGGGACGTTCGCCTCACCGGCTGCACCCGGGAGGAGCTGGCGGCCAAGTTCCGTTTCAGCCCCCGGCAGATCCGCGTGGCCTGCGAGCAGGCGGTGGGCCTGGCCCGGCTGGACAGGGCGGGGGAGGTGAGCGGAGAGCTCATCCACCGCTGCTGCTACCGCCAGTCCGTCCACAAGCTGGGGGAGCTGGCCAGCCAGGTGAGGCCCGGGTACACCTGGGACGACGTGGTGCTGCCCAGCTCCCAGAAGGACCTGATGCGCCGGGCCTGCGGACACATCCGCTACCGCCACCGGGTGTCCGCCCGCTGGGGCTTCGGCGGGAAGGTGGGCTACGGCTGGGGCCTCTCCATCCTCTTCGCCGGTTCTCCGGGCACGGGAAAGACCATGTGCGCCCAGGTCATCGCCCACGAGCTGAACATGGAGCTGTACAAGATCAATCTCTCCCAGATCGTGAGCAAGTACATCGGCGAGACGGAGAAGAACCTCCGGGCGCTGTTCACCGAGGCGAAGAACGCCAGCTGCATCCTCTTCTTCGACGAGTGCGACGCCCTTTTCGGCAAGCGCAGCGAGGTGAAGGATTCCCACGACCGGAACGCCAACGTGGAGGTGGCCTACCTCCTGCAGCAGATCGAGGAATACGACGGCGTGTGCATCCTGGCCACCAACCTGGTGGGGAACATCGACGCGGCCTTTATGCGGCGCATCACCTACGTGGTCCACTTCCCCTTCCCGGAGCCCCCGGCCCGGGAGGCCATCTACCGGGGCATGATCCCCGCGGACGCGCCGGTCTCGGAGGACATCGACTGGCAATTCCTGGCCGAGAAGTTCGAGCTCTCCGGCGGCCATATCAAGAATATCGTTCTCTCCGCGGCCTTTATGGCGGCGGCGGAGGGCGCGCCCATCTCCATGCGGCACCTTCTGCGGGCTGCGGTGACGGAGCTGAAGAAGAACGAGATCGTGGTGGTTCGGGAGCAGCTGCGGGAGTACGCCGACCTGCTTGAGGAGGGGGATCCCTCCTGATCCCCGGCGCCGCCGGAGGCTTTTTCCAAATCGTTGTTTTTTTTCGGAGCCGGTCTGTTTCCGGAAAGGTGAGAGAATTGTTGGGTTTAAACGGTAACGAACTGTCTGTCCTGTTCTGGATCGTTGTGGCGCTGCTGGACTGCGCCATCATCGTCATCCTGCTGCTGTGCCTGCGGGTGCTGAGGCCCGTGCGGAAGCTGAAGGAGCTTACCCGGCAGCTGGACACCATGGACTGGGAGACCCTGAGCCAGGAGGCGGAGAAGGTCCCCGGCGCGCCAGGTGAGGCGGCCAGGGCCATCGCCGCCTATATCGCCGCGGACGAGAACGGCCTCCTGGCCATGGACGGCGGCTCTGCCGCGGAAGAAGCCTACAAGATGAAGGTAGTGGACGAGATCTGCTCCTCCCTGCTGCCCCAGGTGCTGAAGGAGACCCCCGCCGGCCGTTCCTACGCCCTGGCGGGAGACATTCAGCCGGGCAGACGGGAAAACTGCTCCTTCTACGACTATTTCTATCTGGACGACGACCGCCTCTGCCTGGTGGTGGGCGAGGTGCCGGGAAGCGGCATCGCCGAGGCCCTCTTCGCCGTGGTCGCCCAGACCGCCATCCGCAGCCGCCTCCGCCTGGGCCGCTCCCTCATCGAGACCATGTCCGACGTGAACACCCAGCTCTATGATCTGGGGGGACGGAACACCGTATGCGCCCTGGTGGGCGTGGTGAACACGGTGAGCGGGCAGCTCAGCTACGTGAACGCGGGGGGCACCGTGCCCTTCCTCATGCGCAGCGAGGAGCGGTACGAATGGCTCAGGACCCCGGTGTACGCGCCCCTGGGGGCCAACGAAAGCGTCACCTACCGCTCGGAGAAGCTGCGCCTGGGACAGGGGGACCGGCTGTTCCTCTACACCGCCGACCTGGGAGAGATGCGGAACCGGGAGGGAGAGGCGTTCCGGGAGAAGGAATTCCAGTCCGTGCTGAACCGCAGCCGGACCCAGGCCCAGACCCGGGAGATGGAGGATCTGCTGCGCTTCGTGCAGGACGAGGCGGCGGCCTTCTGCGAGAGCGGCAGCGACGTGCTGAGCTCCGCCGCGCTGGCCCTGGAGTATAAGAGAGGGAACAAGGATTACGTGTTTACCCTGGTGAAGTGTTCTCCGGAGAACGCTTCCCTGGCGACGGATTTCATCCGCAGGACCCTGGAGGAGGGGGGCGTCTCCCCCAAGGAGCGGGCCCTGCACCTCCTGCTCACAGACGAGCTCTTTGCCCTCTGCTGCCGCTGCTGTTCCCCGGAGGAGGATATGAAGGTGGCCTGCGCCATCCTGCCGGAGGAGGGGACCATCCACCTGCGCATCTTCGCCCCCATGGGCGGAGAGGACCCGCTGCGGCCCGGAGAGGACGGGAGCGGGGGAGAGGCGGCCAATTACATCCGCACCCATACCCGGCGGGTGAACTTCGAGGCGGGGATCGAACGGGATATGGTGGAGCTGATCTCCGACCTGGCCCCGGGCGAGGAGGAGGCTGCGCAGAGCCCGGAGCCCGAAGAAGAGACAGAGATCACGGGAGGATAGGTCCGGATGGAGACGACCGTGCGCCGACTGATCCACAGCTCGGGGAGGATCCCGGAGGAGACCGCCTACCGCGGCTCCGGCGGGGAAATGCTGGATTTCCGTCTCTTCTCCGCCGACCTGTACAGCTGGGAGGAGACGCCCCCTCCCGCCCGGCAGCGGCTCGTATACAAAAACACCGTCGCCGTGGCGGACTTTGCCATGCTCACCGAGCTCCTGCCCGAGCTGCGCGCGCTGGCGTTTAAAAAGCGGGAAGCCCTGCCCTACTTTGTTTCCGGGCTGGAGAACATCCGCGCCGCCGTGGACCGGGGAGAGCGGATCGGGGTCAAAGGCGGCCCCTGCATCTTCAGCGTGCACGAGGTGCTGGTGGACGTGACCCTTCGCGGCGGGGAGACGGTCTCCTTTGATTACAGCACGGGGAAGATGTACCTGCGGGAGCGGATCCTTTCCGCCCAGTCCTCCCTGGGGGACTTTGTCCGGGCCCGGGCCCCGGAGATCGAGAACATTTCCTTCCGGGACGAAAAGCAGGGCGTGACGCCCCAGGAATACGCCAACCTCCTCTACGCCTTCCAGATCGCCCACGCCCTGGGCGCCGCGCTGCTGGTGATCCCCCTGCCGGACATGTCCTACCGGAAATACCTTGCCGCTATCCTGGAGTACGTGGACGCCGGCCTGCGGGAGACCGTCATGGACGGCTTCCAGCGGGTGCTGTACCGGGTGAGCGACCTCTTCCTCGACCTCATCCGGGAGCTGAGCGCCCAGTACCCGGGCCTGCGCTGCCGGGTCCTGCACGAGCGGGACCGGGAGCTCTGCCGCCTCTTTTACGAAAAACGCGCGCCCTATATCGAGCGGAAGCGGGTGCTCCATTCCCTGACGGCGATCCCGGAGAAGGTGGAGCCCATCAAGGACTACATCTCCATGCAGGGCCTGCCCTATTATCTGGAGGGCATCACGGAGATCGTGGAGGTGGACAGCATGGACGAGACGGACAGCTTCCGAAAGAGCAAGAAGGCCCACAAGGGCGTGTTCGACCTGAACTGCATCCTCTTTCCGGAGCTGCTCAGCGTGAGCGGGACCACGACGATCTACAACGCGCTGGCAGAGGACAAGGGATATGGCGATCTCGGGCTGGTCCGTTAAGCTGAAAAACGGCATGAACTCGTCCCGTCTCATCCGGCGGGACCCGGTCCTGCCGGAGCGGGACTGCGAGGAGGCCCTCGGCAAGCACGCCCTCCACGGCCCCGGCGAGCAGAAGGGCCGGGCGCGCTTCATCGAATGCGGGGAGGACCGGGCTATGGGCGTCTATACCTTCTCCGAGAACGTCGGGGGAGCCCTGGGACCGGTCCGCATGGGCTGGCTCATGTTCCGGACGCCGCTGTTTCCCTCCGCAGAGGGCTTCTGCGGCATCGCCGCCTGGGCGGGGCCCACGCCCTCTTTGCCCGCAGAGGGAAAAAGAGTTCGAAAAGGGGAGCGTTTCCTATGAAAAAGCACGCTGCGCGCAAAAGAAAGATCAGCCGCTCCCTGCTGGCAGGTTCGCTGCTGACGCTGGTGAGTCTGGGCCTCCTCCTGGGGCTGCTGGGTTCCTATACCTACAGAAGGGGCATGATGAAGCACTATGAGGCCCACCTGGAGAGTCTGCTGCGCCTGACCAGGTCCCAGATCGACGCGGACGACCTGGCCGCCTGCATCGCCAGCGGGGAGAAATCGGAGCAGTACGAGAAGGAGCAGGCCTATCTGGACAGCATGAAGATGACCTGCGACGTCAAGTACGTTTACGTCGTGAAGCCGCTGAACACGGAAGAGACGGACAATATGATGAACGTGATCGCGGGCGTTTCCGACCTGGAGCGGGAGCAGTACGCCGACATGCTGGTGCAGCTGGGCCAGCTCACGGGGACGGAGTACAGCCCGGAGGTCGCCGGGATTTACCTGGAACGCATGGACCGGAGCGACAGCATCTCCTATTTCCGAAATACCACCCAGTTCGGCCACATGTACACCGGGCTGACGCCCCTGCACGACCGCAACGGCGACCCTGTGGCGATCCTTGCCATCGACGTGGAGATGGACCAGATCCGCCGGGCCCTGACCCTGTACAACCTGGTCACCGGGGCGTGCATCCTGGTCCTGTCTCTGCACAGCTTCTTTTACACCGTCCTCTGGCTGCGCCGCAGGATCATCCGCCCCATCGAGCGGATGCGGCTTGCCTCCTCCAACTTTGTGGAATCCACCCGCAGCACGCAGGATCCCGACGAGCTGCGCTTTGAGGATCCGGAGATCCGTACCCGGGACGAGATGGAGGACCTCTCCGAGACGCTGCTCACCATGTCGGAGTACGTGAAGCGGTTTATGAAGGACCTGGTGACGGACGCGGCGGAGAAGGAACGCATGACCGCGGAGTTCAACGTGGCCAAGCAGATCCAGACGAATATGCTGCCCAAGGCGTCTCCCCCCTTCCCGGAGCACGGGGAATTCGACCTGGCAGGCGCCCTTATTTCCAGCAACGCCATCTGCGGGGATTTCTACGACTACTTCCTCATCGACGAGGACCACCTGGGCCTGGTGCTGGGCGACGTGACCGACAAGGACGTGGCCGCGGCGCTGTTCATGGTCATCGTGAAAACCATGATCCGCAACCTGGCGCTTCAGGGCTTCGGCCCCGCCGAGGTGCTGCAGAACGTCAGCGAGCAGCTGCTGGAGGGAGATGAGGCCGGGCTGTTCTGCACCGTGTGGTTCGCGGTGCTGGAGCTGAGCACCGGCAAGGGCGTTGCGGTGAACGCGGGGCAGCAGCACCCGGCACTCCGGCGGGCCGGAGGGCGCTTTGAGCTGCAAAAGTACAGCCATTTCCCGCCGCTGGGGGTCGTGGAGGGCGTGCGCTACCGGGAGCACGGCTTCCAGCTGTACCCGGATGATACCCTCTTCCTCTATTCGGACGGGGTGCTGGAGGCGGCCAACGACGCCGGGGAGATCTTCACCGCGGACCGCGTCCTGGAGGCGCTGAACCGGGAACCGGACGCCAGCCCCACGATTTTGCAGATGACCGTACAGTCCGCGGTGGACCGGTTTTCCGGCGGCGCCCTTCAGGACGACGAAATGACGATGCTCTGCCTGAAGTACTACGGCTCCAAGGGCAGCCCGGACTGATCCCGCAGGTACAGCGGGGACCGGGGGGTGGACGTCACCATCATGAACTCCGCCGTCACCGTCTACCGGCGGATGAAGGACAGGCTGAAGCTCACCAGCCGGCAGCTCTGCATGCTCATCGACAGCCGGGAATCCCACTGGGGCGCCTCCTGGGGAAAGTACCTCCGGGACGCCCTGCGCTTCCTCTTCAAGGAGGACAACGCCTCCCCCGCCCCCGCCTTCTTCGCGCCGCCCCAGGCGCCGAAGGGCTGAGACCGCAGACGGAATAACGGACGGAAGCCCCCCGCACCGATGAAAAGACCGCCTCCCGGACGCAGAACGCAGTCCGGGAGGCTCGTTTCATTTTTTGCGCGTCAAAAGCGGAGGTGGGCTCACAGGGACGGGGCCGGTTCGGGCTGCTTCATGGCCTGCCGGAGCTGGGCCAGCTCCTCCTGCAGAGTTTCGATCTTCAGATTGCGGATGTCCGGCTTCTGCTTCACCTCTCCCTGGGGGTCCTCCGGGGCGGGGGCCTCGCCGATGCCCTTGGGCTCGTGCTTTATCGGGGCCGATCCCTGGGGAAACAGCGCCCTCCGGGCTTCCGGGTCCCGGTATTTTTTCGCCAGCTGGGCCACCGCAGGGTCGGAAAGCATGGCGATCTTCTTCTGTGTGTAAGCGTCGGCGTCGATCACCGTGTGATTGGCGCTCAGGATGATGCCCTTCTTTTTGCCTCCATGCCGGGCCTGATAGTACACCTGGGTCTCCGCCAGGGCCAGGGCCGCCGCCACGTCCGACAGCGCGTCGGCTTCCGACAGGGTCTCGTCGGAGGCGAGCTTCTCGCAGTCCCACATCGCGTCCTTCAGATTGTACAACCCGGCCTTGAAATGCTTCTTTGGGACGGGCTCCAGCGCCGAAGGGTCGTCCTCCCGCTTCACCTGGAACCCGGTCCGCTTCAGCGTCCCCTTCGGCCGGACAAAGCTATCGTCAAAGGCTTCGAGCGTTGCCTCGTCCTTCACGTTGGTATGCCCGGCGATGTGCCTGAGGCCGTACTGCCTGAGGCTGATCTTCTTGTAATCCCCGTCGTGGCCCAGGCGGACCTCGTTGGTGCGGTCCACCACCGCCTGGGCCGCCAGGCGGGCATACTCCCCGCCCTCGGCCAGCACGGAGAGCACGTCCAGGGACTGGTCAAAGCAGTTCCGGTCCGCCTGCTTCCGCCGCAGGCTCTTCTTGCCCTTGGTATAGTCCACGGTCTTGTCCAGGATCTCCTGGAGCTTCTTCTCCCCGCTGTTTTCCGGGTCGTCCAGGTCGATGGTTCGGATGCTCTCCCGGAAGCGTTCCCACTTTTTGCTGCGGCCCTGGGGGCTGTCCATCATCGGCTCCATCTGCTTCAGCTTTTCCAGATAGGTCTTCCCGTCCGGGCAGGTCCTCTTCAGATACGCCGGAAGATCATAGAGCTGTTTGAAGGCCTCCACCCGCGTGTCCGAATCCGGCGAGGCGTAGGAAAAGCGGATCAGCTCCGCGAACTGGGAAAGCTCGTCCGCCGCCTCCGGGCCCACCGCCTCCTCAAAGTCCCGGACATGGAAAGGGTCTGGAGACGGCCGGCCACGCCGGTCATCGCGGCCTCGTAATAGGGGTCGAAGGTGTCGATCTGGTGGAAACGGTCGCTTTTGCCTGGTATGGTTCATCTCTCCTGTCCTGGATTCTGTGGCTGGTGCGCTTTGCCGGATGGCTTCTTCAGGCCAGACCGGGCTTACAGAGGCGGCCGATGCTCTTCCGGTGCGCGAAATAGAGCTCCTCCGTGGCGAGGGCCATTTTCGTCACCGAAAAAAGGCGGTCGTGGGGGTAGACGTACCAGGTGTCCTCCAGGGTGTTGAGGTCCACGCAGTCTCCGTGCTTGCCCAGGTAATCGTACTCGATGTGGCAGGAATAGAGGCTGGGAACGGGCTTGATCATCTCAAAGGGTTCCCCGTCGGCGCCGGTTCCCCGGACGGCGAAGCCGTTCATGTCATGGACGAGGGTCCCTTCCCCCAGCCGGATAAACCCCCGGGCGTTGGGCAGGGAATCCACCGTGACGGGGAGGGGGCCCGTGGAATAGCGCCCCTCGGCCACCTCCCGGCGGACGTTTTCCCGCTCCCACTCGTACCAGTCGGGGATGTGGCTAAATTCCGTCTCCCCCTCCTGGGCATGGAGCTCTCCCAGCTCGGACATCTCCCAGCGCTTCCCGCAGGCGGAGCAGCGCAGGACGCAGCCCCGGGAGCTCATCTGATATTCCGCAGAGCAGGCCGGGCACTGGTAGAGCACCTTGTGCAGACCCTCCGCCCGCTTCGGATAACTTGTCCGGATCCCGCGCTCCTTCTGCCAGGCGAAATCGTCGTACTGAAAGGCCTCCACGATCCTCCGGTTGATCTCCTCCGGCCCCGTCCGGGCCAGCTCCTCCGGGGTGAACAGCAGCCGCATCTCCGCCTCCGTGGGCGCGACGCCCCGCTCGTGGAGGTTCCAGAAGGGGGAATTCACGTGGTGTCCGTGGCAGATCAGCGTTACCACCGGGACCCGGAGGAGCCTGCACAGCTTGCCCACGGACTCCGGCAAAACCGCCGTCGTCCCGCAGAGGGAGTACCTGGCCTCCGGATAGATCGCGGCGATATCCCCGTTCTTGATCACCTGCTGCAGCTGCCGGACCAGGGTCAGGTCGCTGGTGAATTTCCGCTTGCAGATGCAGCCCACGTCCCGCAGCAGCTTTTCCCGCCCGATGAAGCCGTCGATGGCCACCACGTAGTTGGCCCGGTGGGGAAAGATCGCCCGCGTGGCGACCTTGAAATCCAGAAAAGCGTTGTGGTTGCAAAGGAGGACGTAGGGGGGCTTCAGGCCCTCCGTCCCGTACCTGCGGAGGATGGTCCTGTGCTTCAGCGTGGCCGGCCAGCTGAGCAGAAAGGTCAGCGGACGGAGATACCATTTCGTGCGCACCGGCGGCCTCTGCATGTCAAATCTTTCCAACGGCAATGATCCATCCTGTCCTGTTATGTTGGGGTAATACGAATTAAGTAGTTTTATCGCAGAACAGTATATCATATCGGTCCGCTTTTGCAAGAGATTTGCGCCGGGGACGCATCCTTTGTAGCCTAAGCTCCCTCCCTGGAGAGTTTCCGGAGGTCCGGTTCCGAAAAAAAGGGCGCGTTGCAAAATAGTGCGCAATAACGAAAGCACCAGCTTTGTCCAAAAAGGACTTGGCTGGTGCTTTCGTATGCGTTAGAATGTGGTTGTGAAGACAAAAACAACGATCGTTTTCTTAGCGATCCACGGGGTTTTGTATGCCGAATCCATAACGAAATACAACGAATCTTCAAAACGCCCTGTCACTTTGTCATAGACCGCATCCCAAGCTACGCTGTCATGGACATTTCCCGGCGTCACTTCTGCCGCCAGAACGATTCCGTTCTTGTCGCAGGCGGTGTGCGCCTCATAGGCCATCTGCCGTTCATGTTCTCCCTTTACGAACAGACCGGCATCCGGGTCCGTTGTCGATACCACTTTTTCTGCGGTTCCGCCGCCCTGCCCTTCATCGTCATCATCTTTGATCGGCTTCTTCCCCAGCCTTTCCCGTTCAGTGTTGATCTCTTGTCTTAATTGCGCATCGTATATCTTTGCCGCCTTCTTGACCTGCTCTTTCTGGTACTTCTTCTTGTTTGCCGATGCCTTGATGTGCGTGCCGTCTATGAAGATTGCCCTGGGGTCCACCATCCGGTTATTGATGAGCTTATTGAGAATGTGTTCAAATATCTCCTCCGTCAGTTCCGGCGGAAACCGCTGACAAAATGCATAACTCACTGTCGCAAAATGCGGTATCTTGTCCAGCAAACTATATCCCAAGAACCAGCGGTAGGATATGGTGTCGTCAATTCGCTGGTGCGTCTGCCGCAGGGACGGGATTCCGTATAGATGCTCGATCAGTGCCATCTTTATGATTACCACCGGATCTTCTCCTGGCCGCCCAGTTTCATGATTGTAGTACGGATCCAGGCGCTCATACAGCCAGTCGTAATCCATCACCTTAGCTATCTTTCTCGGCAAATGGTCCTTCGGCACCAAGGCGTCTATGTCTGCCATTATTACATCTCGCCTTGCGTCTTTTTTCCAGTTCTCCATTTTTCCTGCCCCGCTTTTCTTCCCATTATACCAAAAAAGCCCGCCTTTCGGCAGACTTTCTTGACAAGCTGTGGTATAATGACCGCAAAGCGGTCATTATACGGGATCGGAATAGTTGCCGTCCTGCTCCCGCTTTGCGGAACCGCAGGACATGGTATAAATACCACCCCCATCCCATGGGGAGCTGCGCGGCGGTGAGCGGAGCATACGCTTCGACAACGCGGAAAAAGCCTCCCGCGTGGAGGTCGGCATGAACGTCAAGGCGGGCGATACGGTCACGCCTGTCCTTTCCGTCGGCAGCGATGCGTGCTTATTTTTGAAAATCATTGCCAGAATGCAAAGTGATCCGTATATAAAAAAGACGGGGAGGAGCTGCGAGGTGAAAAGCATGGATATGGTCAAGACTAAGCCTAACAGAGCGCTGTCCATTCTGCGTTCGCAGCTGGAATAACGGAAGGTGGTGACGCCTGTGGGAAAACCCGGCGCAGGCAGAAGAAGGTTCCTGCCCCTTTTGCTTGCGATACTGATTTCCGCAAGCCTCCTTCCCGTGCCTCCCGCTTATGCCGCAGAGGAGGCGGGGACGGATTACATCATCAAATTTAAGGAGAGCGCGGCGCATCTCGCCCGGGGGCAGCCCTTCGACCTGGTGAGTGAGGCGGAAATGCGGCGCCTCAGAGCCGCCGGACTCCTGGAATGGTATGAGCCGGACGGCGAGATGACGCTGCTGGAGGGCGAAGGCTCCCTCTATTACGCGGAGGACAAATGGGACCTTGCTCTCATCGGAGCGGACGCGGTGTTCCGGAGCGGTTACCTCGGCCAGGGCGTGCGCATCGGCGTGCTGGACTCCGGCGTGAACGAGCACGCGCTCCTGGCGGACTGCCTGCTTCCCGGCCATAACTACATCGACGGCGCGGACCCCGAGGACACCGCCGACCGTTACGGCCACGGGACGCTGGTGGCGGGCCTCATCGCCGGCTCCGGCAGCGACGGTTACATCGGCGCCGCGCCGGGAGCGGAGATCGTCCCCCTGAAGGTCACGGACGGAAAGGCGGTCATGGTCAGCACCGTCGTCGCCGCCATTTACGGCGCCAT
>JAEEGL014751121.1_pt1 | contig 32328 bp, 30 predicted proteins | sample 9134231 | NCBI WGS metagenome assembly JAEEGL01 (sample SAMN16246548, study PRJNA631951) | gut metagenome | biome: gut microbiome; feature: rumen; material: fiber-attached | host: Bos | place: Iran: Karaj | collected 2018-10 | reverse complement strand
ATTAACTGGATCTACTGATACTACCATATTAACATCTGTATTCATAACTTTATTAATAGATCCAGTTTTATCTCCGCCAGCGATAAAAATATTAAATGGTGTATTAGTTACATCTACTACTTTAACAACTTCTTTGATTTCACCTTTAATTGGAATGGCAATGGTATGAGCAGTTTTAATTTCCAATTTCATATAACTTAAATCTTCATCTAATAAGCCATATACCGTCTCACTTCCGATGATTGCATCGATCTTGCCATCTTGTAAATCCTCGTAGAATTTAACTGGGTCTTCGTAATCAATTAATTCACAGTCAACATCTTTCTTTAAATATTTAACAACATCATCGTATTTTTCGTTTTTATAAACTCCTATTTTCTTACCTTTTAATCCTTCTGCTGAAGTAATATCACTTTTTGCTAATACTTTAACTTCATAATCTTCTTTTTGTACCAAATCATAACTTATTTTATCTAAAGCTTCAATTGTCTTATCAGAATACTTTATACCATAACCAAATACTAAGGCATTAATAATAAAGAAGATACAACAAATAAGTTTAATAACCTTCTTCATCTTTCTTGGTAAAGTTAAACCAATTAATACTAAATAAATAACTCCAATAACAATAAATGCAATAGTTAAATAATTACTTGGTATCATATCTAATTTATAAATATATATACAAAATACCAATGCTACTATTGTAGAAATTAAAGCTATTACATTAAAAATAATATTTGCTATAAATCTTTTTTTCACTTTTTTCATATAAACTCCTTGTAGAAACAAATATTCATCTTAAATTATAACAAAATAAAAAAATTAAGTCTATATATTACACATATTTATCAGTTTTTATTGATAAATTTGACACATTATATTATAATTATTATGGAAAATAAATAATAAGGAGTTAATATGAAAAAAAATGTCTTTTTAATTATATCAGTTGTGCTTTTATTACTTTCTTTAGGTTTATGTGGATATTTATTTTATCAAAACAAAAAACTTGAAGATGATATAGCTGCTAATAAAGAAAGTATAAAGAAAGTTGAAGAAACTATTAAAAAAGGTGAACAAGAAATAACTGAAAAAGAAAGTGAATATGAAAAGTTAAAAGAAAAAGTTAAAGATAATTTGGAGGAGTTAGGTATATGGGAAGGTCTAAAAGAAGAACTAAACAAATCTTTATCATAATTAACTTAGTACTAGTTGTTGGGGCTTTAGTATTATCTTATATCATGTATCAAAAATATCAAGATAATAAAAAAGCTAAAGATAATATTTTAGCTAGCTATAAAGAAATAATGAATGATAAAGAATTAGATGATCAAAAGATTAAAGAAATTAATGACAAAATTGATGAAGCTAATAACATTGAAGAAAAAATAAAAAGTACTCGTGAAGAAGTATATAAGTTATCTGGTGAATTAGAGAAAAAAATATTAAATAATGAAACTACTAAAAAAATAGCTTATTTAACTTTTGATGATGGACCATACTATAATTCATACAAAGTACTTAAAATATTAAAAGAAAATAAAGTAAAAGCTACTTTCTTTACAACCAATGTTAATGGTGATCATTGCTATGATAATAATAAAGCTAATTGTCATGAAGTATATGCTGCTGAAGCTAAAGATAATCATACCATGGCTAATCATACATTTACCCATGGATGGAATCGTGGTTTATACACTAATACTAATACATTTATGGATGCTATAAAAAAACAAGAAGCCTTAATTAAAGAAAAAACTGGTATTACGACTAATATTGCAAGATTTCCAGGTGGTTCTAGTACTCCAGGAGCTACTAAAGGAAAAGCCATGAAACAAGCTTTAAAAGAAGCTGGTTATGGTTGGGTTGATTGGACAGCCTCTGATGGTGATGGTGGTTATTTAAAAGATTATGCAACTGGTATGAGTAATCTTAAGAAAACCCTTGGAGAAAAGATTGAAGTAGTACTATTCCATGATTATCATCAAGTAACAACAGCAATGTTACCTGAAGTAATTAAATATTTAAGAGATAATAATTATATAATACTTCCACTATTCTATGATAGTGTTATGGTTAATAAAGGATAACTTCCAAAAGAAGTTATTTTTTTTGTCTATTTTCTTGTCAATAAATTGTTTTATAAAAGAAAACCCCATATAATAATTAACTTGTAACGGAGGAATTATGGCAAGAAATGGTTATGAACCAAAAAGCAAATATTTAAAAATGTATTATGAGAGTTTTTATGACTTCTACTACCTATCTTATAAACGTTATACTAGTTTTAAAAATGGACAGGAAGAAGAGTTCTTAGAATCTGTAAAAGAGTTAGAACAATATTATAAAGAGCATGGTGGACATATGGATGTAGCAGCAGAAAATGCCTTAAAAAGTATTATGGACTATAGTAGTCTTGATTGGAAAATGATATGGGATAAAGTTGACCTTAGAGCTTTTCATGGTCCACTTGATGAATATATTGAATATTTAGCTCATAAAGTTAATTGGAATGATTTTAAAGAAAAAGTTAATAAAAGTAATGAGATAGAAGTTGTTGAAAGATTATATTATATTTATTGTGATTATAAATCAATCTCAAATGAAAAAAGAGATGAAGCTTATAATGAATATTTACTAATAGCTTTAAAGAGAAAGGAAAAGACTCCCGAAGATATCATATATGAGATGGTTAATGACTTTGAAGAAACATTTGAAAGAGGACACGGGGTTGATACAGTAGAAACTCATTTACAAAGATCAAAAATGCAATTATTTAAAAATATTCTAAAAATAGCTAATTTAAATACTTTGGTTGATTATAGAGGGGAAAAAGTTACCTTAAAAAATCTATTATTCTATCGCATATTAAAATATGGAAAATTAACTGAATGGTGTGACATTGAAGAGTCTATGAAACCACATCTCAAAGTAGATAATGAAAAAGAATTAAAAGATTTATTTAATGCTTGTGATGATTTAACTTTTACTGGAGAACCATTAGATGATAAGTTTAAAGAATATGATCGTGTAACATTAAATATTTTGATGAATAAAGTAGAAGATGCTATCGATATATTTGACGAAAGAAATTATCAATTATATAATCAAAACGAGATAGAAAGTTTATTAGAAAATGGTGTTTATCAAAATAGTGATTCCCCATTCACTGATCGTTTTGCTAGTGTAATAAGATTTATTATGATGAAAGGAATTAAATCACTACTACCTCGTGGAGTTAATCATGAGGAACTACTAAATCTTATCTATAGTAAAAAAATTAAAGTTATTTCTTATCCAACATTAATGTTAATTAAAAAACTTCTTACGGAAAGAGAATATAAAAACTATTTAGATCATCTAAAAGGAGATGAGATCCATGTATATTTTGGAGATTATTTAGAATTACATGGTGATAAATCAAGAATAATAACTTTAGATAATAATTGTGACTTAAATTCATTTGAAAAATATGAATCAAAGAAAATACAAAAAGAATTAAATAGTAAAGTATATAAAAAATAACTTCAATTTGAAGTTATTTTTTTATTCTTCGATACAAGCATTTGTTAGCATAATTATACTAATTAAATCTTCATCATTACACTTTTCAATATACTTTAAATTTCTTATTTCATAATCAATACTTCGAATATGTTCACATAATACTGATCCGTGTATTTTTTTAGTGTTTTTTAAAAGATAATGAGTTGGGAATTCTTTTTCATTAGATGTAATGGGACAAACTATTACCATTTTAGTATTCTTATTAAAAACGTTGTTACTAATAACTACACAAGTACGTGATCCAGCTTGTTCATGGCCTTTAGTTGGATTAAAGTCAACATATGCGATATCTCCTTGCTTAGGAATATAATTGTCTACCATATTTCTTTTCCTTTCGCATCATCCCAAGAGAAGTCTTTGGCTAAATTATCACCAGGATATTCTTTAAATCTTTCAGATAAAGATATTTTTGGTGTAGTTTGTTTGGTTATAACGACTTTATCATCAATCTTTTCAATTTTAATTAAATCATTAATTTTTAAATTTAATTCTTTTAAGATACTATGTGGTATTCTAATACCAATTGAATTCCCCCACTTTTGTAATCTAGCTTCCATATAATCATCTCCATTTGTTTATAGTATATACATTGTTTATACTATTTGTCAATAAAAAAAACATAAAGATTTGCTTTATGTTATTTTTATTTTATCCCATTGTATCAGTATTATTAGCTACTAAATTAACTGAATTTATATTAATACTTTCACTTAATACATTAACTACTCGATCATCATCTTTTTTCTTTAACTTAACATCATAGATTAATTCAACATCATTATTTTTAACATACTTACCTTTACAAGTATAATACTTAACTGTTTTTTCAATAACCTTCTCTACTTCTTTAATATCAAGATTATCTCCTTTCACAATTAATAAATATTTATCATCAGAGGCAACAACCTTTTTAAAGATAAATAATATTAAACATATTACAATACTTCCAGCTAAAACAATAGTATAATTTTGGGTTCCACAAGCAAGACCTGAGACCACTCCCCAAAAGATAAAAGCTGTATCTCTTGGATCTTTTACGGCTGTTCTAAACCTTATTATTGATAATGCACCAACCATACCTAAAGATACGGAAATATTACTTCCAATAACGACCATAACAATGGTTGTTACCATCGTAATCATTACTAGTGATACATTAAATCTTGGATTATACATTACTCCAGTGTAAGTATTTTTGTAAGTTAAATAAATAATCATTGCAACAATAAATGCGATTACCAATATCAAGAACACTGTTTGTATTGGCATTTTGGTTTGCATTTCATTTAATGCTTCTAATACTTTTTTCATTAATAATCATTCCTTCCCATTACATATTTACTAACTGATTGATATCGGCTAGTATATTTTTCTAATATTTTACTAATATATGGTTCTAAGAACCTGTCAAACTTAACTTCCAATACGACATCATTGGGATTAGTTAATTCTAAATAATTCAAGTCATTGGTGTAAAACTTTTCAAAATCATGACTTTTTTTAATATTATAATCAAATGTAATTCTCGTCGTTGTTGTAGTTATATATGCTGCTCGATCATATTCAATTATTACTTTAGGTCGATATCCACTTTCAAGAAGAACATATATTCTTTTAGCTAAATCATTATCAATATTTGATAATTCTTGATAATCACCATTAATTATTTTTTTAGCTAAATCTTTATTTACTACTAAAGACTCTTTTAATTGATGATAGTCATATTTACCTTTAACTTCTATTTTAGCTAAATCACTATTAATATCATATATTCGAAGTCTTAATTTTTTTCGAATCATTTCTCCATATTGTTTAGCATAATAATCAGTATCATCTGGACTATCAAAATAAAGACTTCGAACAAAATAAGGACTACCCCGATCAAGAGTTAATACTTTATCCAGTTTACTTCTTAATTCTAACATGTCACCATATGGTATTACATACTTATACTCATGTCGAAATGTTTTAAGTATCTCCATTTTTATCCACCCTTTCTATTCCATTCGTGTTATTTTCTTTCCCTGGTGTTGGGGTATAAAAATATAACCATTTATCATTTTTTAAACCATAACTCATATTCTTTTCTAATTTAACTATATCAACTGAATCAATTATTTTACCATTAGCTGATAAAATAATTTTTTTATCATTATCAGATAATTTAAAGTTAGCCGCAATACCATCTATTTCTTTTCCACCATTTAAGTATATTACTAAGTATTCTCCTTTTTTAATTACCTTATCTGGTAACATAAACTTATTTAAATTGTTTTCTTCATCCGATAAAGATAGGCCAAGAAGTGAAATATCGTCACCTTCATTATATAACTCTATCCAATCAGAATACTCTCCACTACTATTATAATTAGCTCCTTTATTATGAGTTAAATATTCATTAATAATAATCTTATATTTACTAACATCAACTGGTTTTATTTCATTAGTATCATTCTCTTTACCAGGTGTTGGCTTAGTAACAAGATATTTTCCTTTAACATAACTAAGAGCGTAATCATTCGTTAAATTACTATATGATACTCGACTTATAATATTACCCGTATCATCAATTAATGATACTGTTTCCCCTTCACTATTTAACTTAAAGTTGACATGGCACTTGTCATGTTCTTTACACTTATTCTTTCCTGAGGCAAAGATAACTAAATATTCATGAGCTTTAATAGTTATATTAGGAAAGCGCCATTTGTTAACCTCATAGATACTATCAGTTAATCGATAACCTTCTAAGTTAATATCATAATTATTATCATTAAATATTTCAATATAATCTGAATATTCACCATCACTATCTTTATGTGAATAACTATTACTTGCTACTATTTCATTAATGAATAAGCCACCAGACTTAATATAATCATCATTTCCTTTAAATAATATTACTAATATAATAGCTAAGATAAATAAACCAATAACAATTCCTATTCTCTTCATTTCAAATCTCCAAAATATTTATTATATTCGCTATCACTTAGATTAAAGTAACTCTTAAGATTACTTGTTACGCGATTATATCTAGTAGTTAAAGTATTTTTAAAATTAGTTAAATTTTGTTTCCATCTATTAATACTATTAAGTCTAGAGTAACTCGAACCCCATCTATCAATATGATATTTCATTTCAGTTTCAATTTCTTTTGCTAGTTCATCAACTATTTTATTCATTCGATCTGGTTTAAAAGTATTTTTTAAATATTTAGCTAGATTAGATAAATATAAATCTTTAAATTCACTATTCGTATATAATTTACGAACAATATTTATACTTGATGAAAGATATGTTGCCGCTGGTACTCTTCCATATTTAATTGGATATCCCATATCTAGTCCCATATTCCAAAGTGACCAGTCCATATCATATAACATCCAACGCCACTTACCATCATCACTTTTCCAATATCTAATATTACCTAAATCAGTATTACCAAAGAAACTTTCAACAATCCAGTAATTAGCTAATTCATTAACATCAATTTTGGTTTTAACATATTCATAATTCTCTTTATTACTAAAACTATGATTATTAATATAATTAACAATACTATTATATTCACTACTATTACCTTTTACTGGTAAACTATATTTAATTAAATCAATATCATCATTATCAATATCAAACTTACTTTCGACATAATCACCATTTAGTTTTTCTCGTAAATTATATAATCCATAATAATTACCATTTAAATAAACCGCAACAGGTCGATAAGCTTGTTTATCAAGATCCATCTCACCTTCTAGAATTCTTGATATTGCTGCATCCATAATTCTTACTCCTTTAGGATCTTCTCCTGCATTACGAAGTAAAATAGAAGAATACTCAATATATGGATTAGTTGGAAAGAATGGATAATTTACAAAACTTTGACCATATCTTTTTCTTAAATAGATACTAATACTTTTTTGTGGTTCTTTTCTTGAATCCATTCCTGATAATTTCGCATTAGATAAGAAACTTACTCCAAGAGAACCATCAGCTTCATAAAACTCAAAACTGACTTTCTTTTCGGCATTACTTGTATAATTAGTTATTAGTCCATTTCCACCAAATAAACTATTATAATCACTCGAAATAGAAATATAGGCAATATCATGTTTTCTTCCTTGTTTAAATGTACGAGATACAATATCTGACTCGATATAACCATCTTTATAACTAATAGCTTTAATGACTGTTGTTTTTTCTACTTTAATTGGTTTTTCATATTTAGTACTATTATTATTAGGGAATGATCCATTAGTTGTATAGTAAATAGTACTATTATCTTTAGTAGTTAATTTAACTTCAATAGATGTATCAAAATATCCACCATCAATATTAAAACTAGGTGTCTCACTAAATCCTTTGTAAGTATCACTAGAATTATTAGAACCTAAAGAAATATTTTTATAATATACTTTCTTTCCATCAGTGATTCCCGTACTAATATTACCAACTAATTTATTTACATTAAATGTGTCAACCACTTGTCCAGAATGTGTCAAGTAAATTATTTCATTTACCGGATTTATTCCAAATCCTAGTGTATTAGCTGATAACACTAAATAACTGTGTTTTGTAATAGTTCTACCATCTAACTTATATTTAACATCACTTTTATCCCCTATTTCATATCCATCTAATTTTATATCTAGATCAGTTGGATTATATAATTCAATAGCTTCACTAGGATAGATACTTACTTCATTGATAATGATATCTTTTTTTATCTCATTTTTACCATAATCCTTTGTATTTTCTAAACCCAATGATGGAATACTATAAATATGCCATTTATCTTTATATAACCCCATAGATTCATTAGCTTCTAGGGACTCTAAATTAACTTTATCAATTATTGCTTTATTAGGACTAGATAAGATTAGGACACCATCATTATTATTTAATTTAAAATTAGTATGAATTTCATTATTTTCATAAGTATCAAGACCAGATGCATAAACTACGATATATTCATCTTTTTTTATTGTTACATCTGGGAATGTAAATTTAGCTACTTGATCTTCTTTATCAGATAAATAAAAACCTTTTAAATTAATATCTTTATTATCGATATTATGAATCTCTATTAAACTATAATACTTTTTATCAAAACTTAATTTATAACTTAAATTATTAGTCATATATTCAGTTATTGCTAATTTATAGTCACTTTTTACTTCATAGATAGGCTTTTCAGAATAATCACCACTATTTTCCTTTCCTGGTGTTCCATTATAATAATAAACATATTTTTTACCATTATAACCATATGATGTATCTTTAAGTGTTTCTTTTACATAAACTTTACTAATTACTTTAGCTTTACTATTTGATAAGGCGATTGTTTCACCTTTGGAATCAAGTTTAAAATTAGTATGTAACTCTTCATCAGTATTATTCTTTCCTGATGCATAAACTATTAAATAATCATTAGCTTTTATTGTAACATCTGGGAAAGTCCACATTCTTGTCTCTTTCATATTATCAGTTAAATAATAACCATATAAATCAATATCATAATCATTACCATTATATAACTCAATATAATCACTATACTTACCATACTTGTCAAGAATAGTATTATTATTGATTAACATAACTTCATTAATAATTAGTTTACCAGTATTAATATCAGTATTCATATTAGGTACAAAAACCATAATAATACCTAGTATAATAAAAAGAAACAATATCCCTAATTTTTCTAATTTATCTATTTTCTTCATATCATTAATCCTATAGATATTTTATCATAAAGATAAGTAAAAAGAAAGACATAATAACCTATTGACGAACTATTTTTTTCTATTATATAATGAGGTTAGAGTTGCTTGCTAATTGCTCTAAAATTTAATTTAGGTCGATAATTTATGTCTTAGGCAAGAAAGATATATCTATTCGGGCGTAATCCCAAGTTTAATATAACTCTATAGACGCAAATATAGGAGAAAGTTATATTAAATCATTCGCAGGGATTATGCCCTTTTTCTATTTTTAGGAGGTGTATTTATGGAAGAAATAATAGAAAAGGAAAGACAAGCGGTAGAAGAAACAACAATTAAAGAATTTAAAACTATTGTTAATACTATTAAAAATGAAATTAAAACTACACAAATTAGAGTTTCCATAGAAACGAATAAAAGCTTGATAAATTTATATTTTAAACTTGGTAAGATATTATATGATAATTATAAATATGGTAATAAATTTATTGACGATATATCTCATGAATTAAAAATAGAATTTCCAAATGTTGATGGTTTTTCAGTTAGAAATCTAAAATATATGAAAAAGTTTTATCTCGAATATAAAGATGATGAACTTGTGCAACGCATAGTTGCACAATTACCATGGAGACACAATATTGTCTTAATGAGCAAACTAAAAGATAACAAAACAAGGAAAATATATGCTGAAGCTACTATTAAAAATGGTTGGAGCAAGGATATGTTAGTTATGCAAATAGAAAACAACTATCACTTAAGAATCGGCAACAGTTCAAATAATTTTAAATTATATTTACCAGAAATTAATAGTGATTTAGCCAATAGTACAATTAAAGATCCATATATATTTGATTTTCTTACTTTAAAAGAAAATTATAAAGAAAAAGAACTAGAAAGTGCAATGCTTAAAAGAATAAAAGAAGTTTTAGTCGAATTGGGAAAAGGATTTTCTTTTGTAGGTAATCAATATAAAATTAGTACTAATAATAATGACTATTATTTAGATTTATTATTCTATCACTTGGATTTAAGATGCTATATTGTTATAGAACTAAAGACTTCAGAGTTTAAACCTGAATATATAGGACAACTTGGTTTTTATGTTACAGCTGTAAATGAAACACTAAAAAAAGAAACTGACAATCAAACAATAGGCCTATTGCTTTGTAAAAACAAAGATAAATTGACAGTAAAATGGTCTTTAAAAAGCACAAATGTACCTATTGGTATATCTTCATTTGAACTTAATAAATATATTCCAAAAAAAATTTTAGAAAAATTACCAACTGAAAATGATATAAATCTTCATATTGATATTAACGATTAATATTATATGTAATAGTGTTCACTATTATCAATTAAATGATGAAAAATATAATAATTTACGGTTTCAATTTGAAACTGCAAAGGGTTTTTCAATGACAAGGAGTTTGCTACATACATTTAACGCATGATTGCAACTATTAGTGTAAGTAACATGTCAAATATCAAAAAAGAACTAGTTTAAAAAATTATTATGTATTATAATGATTAAGAGGTAATCATGAAAAAGATATTGTTATTATTTTTAATTGTTTTATTAGTAGGTTGTACAAAGGAAGATGAAGAAACAGAAAGAACTAGTAATTTAATAAATAATCCCAGTCCAACAATAGAAGCTACACCAAGTTATGTGGATACTAATCCTATTACTGTTGGTATTTATAAAGATTATAAATTAGTTCATGAATATAATACTAAGTTTAAAGATCATATGGATATCGCTATTTTTAATGTTTTATTTACTAATAATGAAACAGTTACTAAAAATGGAAGTTTTAAAAATACTTGGCAATCATTTTATGATAAGTATACTGATATTGGTGAATATAAAGTTGGTTTTAAAATTGAATTTGATGTAAATGGTGAACATAAAGAGAATATGATGTTAGATCCAAGTAATCAATACCTTTTAGATCCATATTTATATCCATATCTATATGATGATATACATAATTCTGGAAATTATTCTCATGTAACAATGAAAGATATTAAAGGTAACACAGTTTATTCATCGATTAAACTTTATTTACATCAAAATACTAATGAAATTACTTCTCCAATTACATTAACAGTCTTTACTTATAAAGATGATAATGATTTTATTGATGGTAATTATCGAGGAAATAGTAAATATACTATTACAATAAATAATAAATAGCAGATTGCTCTGCTATTTTTATTTATCTAATAAATCTTCTATTTTCTTAATAATTCCTTTAACATCATAATCATACTTATCTAAGTTATCATGATATTTTTTCCATTTATTTTGATTATTTATAACATCTAGGATACCATCATATAGTCCCTTTTCATCATTAGGAAATATTTCCCCATAATCTTTACTAAATATTTCTCGAATACTTAATACATCAAGAGATAATACAGGTACTTTTAATATCATCGCTTCTAAAATAACTAATCCAAATGGTTCATAACGAGAACACATGATAAAGCAATCTGATTTCTTGATATATGGATATGGATTAGATTTACGACCAAGTAATAATACTTTATCTTCCAAGTGATATTTAATTACTTTTTCTTTAACTAAGTTAAATTCATCTCCATCACCAATTAATCGAACTACTACATTTTCTAGTTTTCCATCAATATTTAATTGATTTAACACGTCAACCAAACGGTCATACCCTTTCATTTCATGAAAACGACCAACGGAAACTAAATTAATTTTATTATTATCATATTTTATATTTTCTAAATCAGCTTTAGTTATTATTTTATTTTTATCAATAATATTATAAATAACTTCGACATTATTAGTAGGATATACTTCATTAAACTTAACTTTAACAGAATTAGATATAGCTATTATTTTATCAAAACGAGGTAATATATCATTAAATAAATCATGATAATGAGAAGTACAATCATACATAGAATAATCAGTATGTAACCAGTGATATTTTAAAGTACTATCACCATAAATAGTAAATAAAGCACAAAAACCATCTTTAAAAGCTATTTCAACATCATATTTTTTCTTTATAATTTTCTTTCTTTCTCGAATTATTTTATCTTTAATTTTTTTAGTTTTCATTAAATATAATAATCTTAGTTTAGAAAAGATAATAGCTGGATTAAAAGACTTTATGGCGCCTTTTAAAGTATAATCAACTCCCTTAAAGAACTTAGTTCCATAGATTATATTAACTTCTTTTGGTAAATCATTTAATTCATTACCATTATTATGTAATATTAAAACATCAATATTATATTTCGAGATATTAATACTTTTTAATATATCAGTTAAAAGAATTGACACTCCACCCATTTTTCTTTCATCAACGACAAATAAGACATTCTTTTTCATAATTACCTCTTTCGTAATAATATTTGTGCTAGAGTAACTTGATTATGATAAAACAAATTACATATAATTTTATATTTAATATTATGCTTTTTGTAATATTTATTTTTCTTCCAATCAGGGAATAATTTTTTTATAACATCATGAATTCTTTTTAGATTACTAACCCCTTCCTTATAAAAAATAAATCTTAATCCTGGGGCATGAAGAAGATATTCAATATAAATATACTCTAACTCATCATGATATTTATTAATTAAATCATAATCATTAAACTTTTGATATAAATTATCTAGAGAATCAAAAATATCTTCCCATTTCTTATCATATTTACTTTTATTAAGAATTGATCCATCTCTTTGTAAATAATAATAGAATGGTTTTTCAATGTAAGAAAATTTTGGACATAATGCACAAACAAATGGCATAATTGCATTATCTTCAAAATAATGATTCTCTAAAAACGTTATTTTATTATCTTTGATAATATTACTTTTTATTAATTTACATACTGCACCAGGCATTGATATTACATGACACTTATTATTTTCTTTATCATAAAAAGGAATCATTTTCTCATGCGTTTTATGACCATTTTCAAAATATTTATAATAGTCACATATTACCATATCAACATCTTTATTAATTATTTCATTATACATTTCTAATAAGCAATTAGGTTCTAGAAAATCATCACTATCGACAAAGAACATATATTTACCACTAGCTTTAGTAATACCATAATTTCTTGCACTTGCAAGTCCACCATTTTCTTTATGAAATATCTTAATTCTATCATCATGAAAATTATCTTTAATTATCTTAATCGAATTATCTTTAGTTCCATCATCAACAACTATTATTTCAAAATCAGAAAATGTTTGATTAATAATACTAGAGATACATTTTTTTATATATTTTTCAACCCCATATACTGGGACTATAACACTTACTTTAACCATCTTAATCCTCAATTACATGATATACTTTCTCTAAAATATCTTTATTATATTCTTTACCATCAAATTTTTTATTAGGTTTAAATCCATGATCTAAATATTCTTTAACTCCTTGATAAAAGGATTCTTCGCCAAACTCAGTTATAATACCATAACCATCAAGTTCTACTTTTGCATCGGATACATTAGTGGAAATAATTGGTTTATTAAGTACTTTAGCTTCCAAATACACCACCGGATTACCTTCGACATAAGACGATAATAAAACTGCGTCACAAGCCTTATAATAGGGATAAACATTACTAGAAAAGCCTAAAAACTTAATTACGTTATCTAATTTTAAATCGTGAACTTCTTTTTGATACATTTTTGTATCTGGTCCATCACCAACTAGCCAAACTTCAATTGGATACTTTTCTTTAACTAAACGACTAATTACTTTAAACATCATCGTTAATTTTTTAGTTGACTCTTCATGTCTTCCAACATTTAAAAAGATAGTTTTATTACTTGTAAAAGGAATATCTTCTTTACTTTTTTCAATAATATCTTGATAATTTATTGGATTATTAATTACATATAGTTTTTGTTTAGTATCAGGATATGCTTTTAAATATAAATCTTTAGAAAAATTAGATACAAAGACTATCTTTTTATATTTTTTAATTTTAAAGTGTTTTAAGAACGTATTAGCTTCTTTTTGATTATCCCAATATTTACCATGAAACCAATATGCATTATTACGAGAAAAATATTTTGATAATATTGCCCCAGATTTGATAGCTGTTGAAAAATTAGCTGAAAAATCAAACTTATGGTAATACTTTATTTTAAATTTAGTTAATTTATAAAAATTAGCTAATTTACGTAATAGAATATTAGAACTCTTACTTAAATTAAAGTCAACTATTCTCACATCACTACTTACTTCATCTAAATATTCCCCTTCTCTATTTTCCAAAAAAAGAGTTACATCATACTTATCTTTATCAAGATAATTAACATAATTAATACAAGCTCTTCCAATTCCACCAATACCTAATCTTTTAACAAAAAAGGCTACTTTTTTCTTCATATACACCTCTAATTAGATACATTTCTTTTTAAAAGAATTCTAAATCGATTAATAAACTTAGTTTCATTTAATAATTTAAAGATTAATAGAATAACAGCACCATTTATTATCGTAAATAGTAAATAGAAACCAAACCATGATAATAGTGATGTTATTTGAATACCTTTTACTAGATAATAGCTAATTCCTAAATCTATTAAAAATAATGCAATAAACTTAAAATTATTTACAAAATAGTATCTAGCTGATTTTTTAAAGATATGTTTATGAACAACTAAAGTTTTTAAGATATATTCCGCAATTGTTACGGAAATAGCTGTCGCAATTAAAACACCTGGAATTCCAATAAAATGAATTAAACCTAAAGATAATATTAAATTTATAACTGTATCAACAATCGCACAATGTTTAGTTTCTTTATAAAGTCCACCCGAATTTACAAATAAGGTCGTCGCCATTTTAACGATAAAGGTAAATAGAATAGCTGAAAATGATATTGCAATGGCCATAGATGTTTCTATCTTCCCTTCATAGAAAATATTAATAAAACCATTAATAGCTAAAATAAGTGGTGTACAAACAAGTATAGCAATATAAAATAACATTGAATTAAATTCTAAATATAAATCATACATGCCATTCTTATTACTTTCTAAACTATTACCTACTAAAGCAATCATTGAACTAGATATCTTACCTAGAATATTTTTTAACATCGTAACTATATAATTATAGGTTGAATAAATTGCAACTGAATTAAGCCCTAAAAATGATGAAATAATTAATGAATCAATATTACTACCAATTAATCCATTAACTTTATGTACCATTAATGATCCTAAATACTTTTTAAAGCTATAATCTTTTCTTTCTTCATGAACATTAACATCTGGGAATTCTTTTTTACAAACATAAACTTCTATTAATTTCGTAATTATTCGAATAATACTATGAGATATTAATATAAAGACAAAACGAACATTTAATAGTAATAAAACTATTTCTATAATTGATAATACAACTTGTCCCGTTTGAGTAATAATATTATAAATATATTTTTTTTCTTTAACTTCTAAAAGGGCATTATATGGTACAAAGAAATATTCAATAACATTACTTAATGAGAATAATATAAATGTTAAAACAATGTACCAATATGAAAATGGTGAATCTTTAATTAAGAAAATAATAAAGAATGAAACTAAAGCAGCAATGCCAAAAACATACATTCCTATTTTAGAAAATGTACGAAGTCCACCAGATAATAACTCATTAAATTTCTTTCTATCATTTTGACTATTTGGTTTATATAAAGAAAAAAGTAGTGCACTAGTTAATCCACCATCAACAATAGCTACATAGACCATAATATTATTAAATAATTGATATAGACCTAATGTTTCACTACCTAAAACACGTAAAAATAATTTTACTTTATATATACCTAAGAAAGCAATAATGATTAAAGGAATAACATCAGTTAAAATATTTAAAAATGTTTTCTTTGTTTTCATTTATCATCACCAAAATCTATTCTAAGTGGCATATGATTAATTCTCTTTTCTTTAGGAGGTAATTTCATATAGTCACCATATATTCCTTTTAAATATAAATCTGTATTCTTTATTACACTATATTCTTTATTTTCAAATTTAATTTTTTTCATTGGTAATAATTCTTTTCTTTCAATAACTTCATGATAGAATGGATATACTCCTAAAAAACAAGCTACATACTTAGAATTATTATCTTTATTTGACATACATATTTTCTTTTCTAATTTCATTAATGTTTTATGAGAGAATATCATAAGTAATCCTGATAATATTTTATGACGACAATCTTTTAATGGAAATATTTTTTGTTTAACATAAACAGCTTGAATAATTGTTTTAACTAAGACCGCATTAAAATGACTTCTTTTAAGATTATCATAAATATTATCAATAGGAAAAATATCGACAAATATCCCTTTATGATTATCTAAGTGATGTGATGCTTCTTCATCAAACACAGTACCATTCTTTTTAACTTTCGCAAAACATAAATGATACTTATTATTGTATTCAAAACAATCTAGATAATATTTACTGTCTAATTCTTCATGAGCTATTTTTAAGAATTTTTCATAATCAGCTCGAAGCATTCCTACATCAATATCATCATCCCAAGGAATAAAACCAGAATGCCTTACAGCTCCTAACATAGTCCCAGCAAATAAAGTATAAGGAATACTATGTTTTTTACATATTCTTACAATCTCATCTAATATTTCAATCTCCACTTTATGAAGTTTATTTAATGTTTTATCATCATATACTTTATACATATCTAACCTCAAATTCTATATAATATTTTTGCAATTAATTTATTAAACATAACTAAATAAATACCTTTTAAACTCTTATAAAAATATTTATTCTTACGATACCTTGGAAAATGTTCTTTAACATTTTTAATAGCCTCATCAACAGCTTTTAAATATTCATTATAATCATATTTTTTAACACTTTTAACAAATGTTGCATAAAGATAACGAACATAGACATATTCTAACTCTTTTTGATATTCATCATATATTTTTCGATCTTTGTAAAAATCAATTATTCCATTTAAATTACTAATATAATCATATATTTTCAAATTAACTGTACTAGTAATTGAACCAGGTCTTTGAACATATTCATTAAATGGTTTAGAAACTACTCCAATACTTTTAATATAAGGCAACATACGATAAATAAACTCAACATCTTCAAACCAAACATTTTTCTTGAAATAAACATCATTTTTAAATAATTCTTTTTTAAATATTTTATTCCAAGCTGCTGGATGAATATTCATATAAACATTTTTAATATCCGTAGTATCATTTTTTATACCACTAGAAACTCTTAAAGTTTTATCTGGATATAAGTAATTAATATCACAAACTACCATATCATAGTCTTTTTCTTTAGCTTTCTCGTACATTTCTTCATACATATCAAGTTTAACAAAATCATCACTATCAATAAAAGCAACATATTCACCCTTTGCATATTTTAAACCAAAGTTTCTAGCATCAGATAATCCACCATTTTCTTTAATATAACTTTTAACATTAGAATACTTCTTAGTAAACTTATCGATAATTTTTTGAGAATTATCTGGACTTCCATCATTAACAACAATTATTTCAATCTCTTTTAAAGTTTGATTAACTAAACTATTAAGACATTTTTCGATATATTTTTCAACATTATATACTGGTACAATTACAGATACTTTCATACGTCCTCCACTATCAATTTTATCACAGAAAGATATAATTATCAAACAAATGAACAATAAAAAACTTAAAGTATTTTTACTTTAAGTCTTTTAAATAATTCATAAAATTTTCTTTATTTTCTAAAGCTGTTGTAGTAGGTCTTCCTAAGTCTTCTCTAGCTCCAATTTTAGACATAACTTCAATAAATGTTAAGCTATTATTCTTCTTAGCTTTTTTTAATTCTTTATCTAAATCAGTAAAATTATCAACTCGAACATATTTTTTATATCCACAAGCTTTAGCAATGGAAATAAAATCTATCTTACTAGCTACTGTAGGCATGCCACCAACTGTTTCATGAGCACCATTATTAATTAGTATATGAACTAAATTATTAGGATGATTATACCCCATTAAAGCTAGTGAACCCATGTGCATTAAAACGGCTCCATCACCATCAATACACCATACTTTAGTATTAGGTTTATTAATAGCAACACCAAGAGCAATACTTGAAGCATGACCCATACTACCAACAGTTAAAAAATCATATTGATGAGACTCATTATTACTTACTCGTGCTTCAAATAATTCACGAGATGCTTTTCCGGTAGTTGATATAATTGGATCGGTTTTAGATACTTTAATAATATGTTTAATAATATCTTCACGTAGCATTTTATTATCGTTTTTATAAGCTACTTTCTCATCATATGATAAAGCACCTTTTTTAACCACAAAAGCCACATCTTTTCCTTTAGATAATATTTTATTAAACTCTTTCATTTGCTTTTCTAAAGTACTAACTTCTGTTTCTTTATCAATAACAAAATATTTAACATCCATATCATCCAAAAGTTTTAGTGTAACTTCACCTTGATAAATATGCTGTGGTTCATCATGAACACCTGGTTCACCACGCCAACCAATAATAAAGATTGTTGGAATAGCATAAACTTTATCATTTAATAATGAAGCTAATGGATTAATTATATTTCCTTCCCCACTATTTTGCATATAAACAACTGGTACTTTTCCCGTTGCTAAATGATATCCTGCGGCTAAAGCTGCAGCATTTCCTTCATTAGCTGCTATTACATGATGACGTGCATCAATTCCATAAGTATTCATTAAATAATTACATAATGCTTTTAATTGGGAATCAGGTACCCCTGTATAAAAATCAGCATTAATTACTTTTACTAATTTACTAACTTCCATAATTACCTCTTCTCTATTTTTTGATCAATAAAATAGTTTTTTAATTCATCATAACTCTTTAAAACCATTTTAATAATCCTCTGGTATTAAAGTAATAATTTCTTTAATAGAAATACATTTATCATCTACTTCTTTAGCTCGATGATTAGTTAAAATACTTTTAGCAACATCTTGCATTGCAGGGAAACCTGCTCGAATTAATTGATTAGCATAAATAACTATATTAACACCACGTTTTTTAAATTCTTCTTCATAAACAGTATTAAATGATGTTGGAACAACCACTATTGGTGTTTTTTTATCTTTTTTACGGAATTTTTCAACAAATTCAAAGATCTCATCCGGTTCTTTTTTACGTGAATGAATCATAATTGCATCAGCTCCAGCTTTAGTAAATGCAAATGCACGTGTTAAGGCATCATCCATTCCCTGTTCAAGAATTAAACTTTCAATTCTTGCACATATCATAAAATCTTTACTCTTTTGAGCAGCTTTACCAGCTTTAATCTTTTCACAGAAATTCTCAATACTATCTTGAGTTTGTTTAACTTCTGTTCCAAATAATGAATTCTTTTTTAAACCTACTTTATCTTCAATTATGGCCATAGAAACTCCCATACGTTCCAAAGTTCTAATCGTATAGACAAAATGTTCTTTAAGTCCACCAGTATCAGCATCAAAAATAATTGGTTTAGTAGTTACTTCCATAATATCATCAATAGTTCTAAAACGGCTAGTCATATCAACAAGTTCAATATCTGGTTTACCTTTATCAGTTGAATCACATAAACTACTTATCCACATTGCATCAAATTGCTTTAATCCACCTTTTTCAGGAACTGTGGTTTTTTCAACAATTAATCCTGTTAAACCACTATGAGCTTCCATTGCGGTAATTAATCCTTTCATTTCTAAAGCTCTTTTAAGTCTTGAACGACGAAAATCTGGTAAAGATAACTCTAATCTAGTACGATCATCAATTGCTTTATATTTTGGATCATTAGAATATGGAAATTCTTTTAATTTACCACCATAAGTTTTAAGTACTTCCACTACTTCATCACGAATAGTTTTTTGATAACCTTTAACCCAATTATCACCATGAACTACATAATCTGGTTTATATTTTAATAAATTAGCACGATAACTTAAAGTCTTTTGAGGAACTACTTTATAAATTCCACCAATGTTTTCATATAGTATTTTTCTTTCTTCAAATGGAACAAGAGGAAATCTTTTATATTCTGAAACTGCTTCATCTGATAAAACCCCAATAATTAATTTACCAAGTTTTTTTGCCTCATTAATTATCTTAATATGTCCTCCATGAATAATATCTGTTGACATACACATATAAACAATCTTTTCTTTTTTCATTACCTATTACCTCCTATTTTATATTGCTTTAATTTATGTGATATTACTTCTAAATCTTCTTTATTATCTATTTCATTACATAAGTCATCTTTAATGTCTAAAGGATATAACATACATTTATCACTTACTTCATTAAAAGCTGTTTCGGCATAACAATTAACATTATTATTTTCACAAAAATCAATAATTTTATTAAGCCATATTTCCCAATCTTTCTTAAGAATTTTATAAAGTGGCTGAAGTGTTATGGCATGATTAAAAGAATCAACTGATATTTCTTCAATATGATCCTTTATTATAACCCCTTTAAAATCTTTTTCTGGTAAAGGTGTCGTTGAACTAACAACTGCCACACTTTTATCCGATTCTATTACTTTTTTAAGTACTTCCCCTGTAAATACTAAGTCTCCATGCATCATAATAATATCATCATGTAAATAATCTTTCGCACAGTAAATTGAATAAATTGCATTGGTAATTTTGTACTTACTATTATTAACATACTTAATATTAATATCTAAGCCTAAATCATCACAATACTTTTTTAAGATATTATCAAGATATCCTGTCGTAATAATTATTTCATTAACACCACATTCTTTTAAAAGAAGAAGTTGTCTTTTAATAATTGTTTCATCATCATTTATTTCTGTCATACATTTAGGATGAGTCTTAGTTATATCACCCATCCGACTACCAATTCCCGAATTTAATATTAAAGCTTTCATTTTAATTATAAGTATCCTTTCCACTCATTAAAACTCATTGCTTTTTCATCATAGACAGTCATTCTAGGTATTTTATATAAATCCGTTACTTTTGGAGTAGCTTTACCTAATACTCCTGCACGTCCAACAAAAGCCATCTTATAACCAGCTTCTTTTAAAGCTACTATAACATTATCATTATAATCATAGAATGGATAAGCAAAAGCAATTGGATCAGTACCAAGTAATTCAATAGATTTCTTTAAATCTTCAATAATTTTAGTTTTACTAGCACAAAGTAAGGCACCACCTTGATTACCACCAGGACAAACATAATTACGATGCATATCATGAGTATGTGATTGAACAAAGATAGCTTTAAGGTTCTTGTAAGTTGTTCCAAGAGATGTTGTTACAAAACCAGTAGCTTTTAAACCATATTTATCTAATACTTCGTCGGCATTAATAAATAATAATCCATCATCTAAAGTAATCATAACTCCTTTTTCAACTTGTAAATTACCTTTTAAATACATATAAAACTCTTCTGTAGTTAAAGTTAAATATTTATTATCTACTAAATACTTCATTTGTTTATCAAAGTTATCATACTTAATACATACATATTCATCGGTGCATTTTTCTCCCTCTTTATACACACGATGATATGCTAGAGTTGTCATTTTACTTTGATTTTTCTTATCCGTATTTTTATTTTCTTTTGTTTTACTAACATCATCTTTTTTGATACTAACTAAAGTATTGTTATATTCAACATAATATTTATTTTCATAATTATTAATTATTACTGGAAATTCCATTTCTTCATTTAAAGTAATATATTTACTATCATCAACATACATCGTAAATTTATCTTTAGTAACTACATTAATATTAAATGGAACATAACTTTTATAACGATCACTATCTTTTTTCTCACTACTTTTTTCAACATCTTCAAAAGAAATATAATAATCTAAATCTTTAATATGGAAATACTTAGTATCTTTTTTTATTTCTTCAGAAACTAACTTAATAATAGCTCCTTTATAAATAGTACCAATTTCTTTATTATTTTTATCATATAAACTAGTATCTTTAGAAACTTTTACAACATCACTATAATGATTTTTAATATTATCTAAAATTGCTTTTTCTTCTGCTTCTTTCTTAGCTAAGTTTTTATTATGAATAATTAAATATGTTCCCCCACCAATAAGTAAAACAAGGGCTAACAAAAGTGCATAAACCCATTTTTTTAATCTTCTTTTTTTAGGTTTATTATCACCTGTTTCAAGTCTTTTTAATTTTCTTTTCTTTAAAATATCACGAAAGTCATCATCGATATCATTAATATGAACCTCATCAGTAGAATCATCTTCATCTTCGTCATCATCATAATTATGTCTAAACTCTCTTTTCATTATTTTAACTTCTTCATCAAGACTTTCCGTAGCTTCATTTACTTCATTCATTAACTCTTTAAATTCTTCCGTACTATCAAACTGATATTTATTATCCATATCTCACCTTTTCTATAATTACATTATACTATAAAATAACTAAAAGAAAAAGGATTAAATAATCCTTTTACACTTTCTTTTTATCAAATCTTTTTTTTATTATTTTTTCATAATACCAATTAGGATACATACTACGAAGTATTTTCTCATCTTCCTTGGTTTTAGTATTATTTTCCTCTTTTTCTTCTACACGATAACCAACTAATTTTTCTCTTAAATAAACAAATCTTGAATCTTTTTTAGCTAAATCAATTAATCCCTGCCAATCATTATCATATTTAAGATTTACTGGGAATATATCACCATCAATATTCTTTTTAACAAAAGTTATACTACTAGTACAAATATATTTATCATGTCTTAAACTTCGTAATTTAAAATATTTTTTATTTTGAAAAAAAGATAAATTCAAAGGCCATAAATGATATCTAATCCAAAATAGTTTTTTACTTTTCTTAATCTTTTTATCATCATGTATTTCATAATTATCTGTAAATATTATCGTAGCATTTTTGTTTTTTTTATAACATTTTTTTATTTCTTTAACGTAGTTTCGATCATACAAATCATCTTGATGGGCAATAGTAACAAGTGGAGTATCAAAAGAATTAATCGCAAAGTTATAATCTCGTCCTTTATTACTTTTAGCTTTATTAACCATTACTCCTAAAGAATATTCACTAGCCAAGTCAATTATATAATCATTGGGCGTACTTGTTGCAATTACTATATTCGATTTAACACTTTGATTAATAACTGATTTAATACATTCTTCTAAGTCATCACTAATGTTATAAGCTAAGATTACAAATGTATGTTTCATTCTTACCACATCCATATAGATTATATCAAACTCTTAATAATAAATCGACAAATAACGTCAAATAACCAAAAAATATTCAAGAATTAATTTATATATTACGGATTCTACGATATAATTATAATGGTGATATATAATGAGTAAAAATAAAAAAGAATTAAAGACCCATTACATTTTCTTAGTAATAGCTTATATTGCTTTCTTCGCTTATTTAGCTTTAGAAATAATTGATATTAAAGATATTATAAGTAGCATATACCATATACTAGGTTGTATCTTTATTTTATCGATGTTAATTGCATTTACAGTAATGAGTTTTAAAAATAAAAAGAATGTTAGTGGTATTGTTAATATTGGTAGTATCTTAATAATTGGTTATTGTCTTATTAACATCTTACTTCTTACCAATGTAATAAATCTTCCTAAAGATGAATTTGTACCAAACTTTTATAATCAAAGTATTTTAGAAGTTAATGAATGGAAAAAAGCGAATAATATTAACGTTATTGAAAAATATGAATATAGTGATACGGTTAAAAAAGATTATGTTATATCACAAGATATATCATCACCTACCCTTACTAAAGATGTTAAAGAAATAGTAATTACAATATCTCTTGGACCAGATTTAGATAAAGAAGTAGTTGTTCCAAACTTTATTGGATTATCGTATGATGAAGTTTTAAAATATATTGAAGAGAATCACTTATCCAATGTTAAAATAGAATATCAAAAAAGTGAAAAAACTAAAGATACCGTTATTAGTCAATCAAAAAGTGGAACAATGAAAAGAAATGATGAAATAATTATTATCTTTGCTAAAGATACAGATGAATTTGGTGAAATGGAAATTATTGATTTTACTAATGAATCTAAATTATATGCTACTAGTTGGTTAACAAAATATGGTTTTAAATATGAAATTATTGATGATTATAGTGATGAAATAGATGAAGGTTATGTAATGAATCAAAGTGCTAAAAATGAGATTAAAAATCCCGAGACAGATACTATTACCTTAACTATTTCGAAAGGAAAGAAAATATTAGCTCCAGATATATTAGCCATGAGTGTTGATGAAATAAATAAATGGGCTATTCAAAACAATGTTAATATTTCATATAAAGAAGAATATAACGATGAAATAAAATTAGGTGATGTTATCTCTACTTCTATTAACCAAGGGGAAGAAATTAATAAAGATAAAAAGGTTGAGATAGCTATTTCTAAAGGTAAACTAGAAATGATTAAACTAACTTCAATTAATGACTTTACTAATTGGGCAGAAAATAATGGAGTTAGTTATGATATTAACTATGAAAATAGTGATACTGTAAAAAAAGATGATATTATTAAATGTAGTCATAAAACTGGAGATGTAATTAAAAAAGATGATACAGTAATTGTGACAGTATCCCGTGGTAAAGTAATTACTATTCCAAACTTTGTAGGAATGAATAAAAATGATATTCTAACAAAATGCCAAAACATTAACTTAAGTTGTAGTTTTAAATATGGTGGATATACAGAAAGTACTAAAAAAGATATTGCAATTAGTCAATCTAAAAAAGGTGGTACAAGTGTTAGTGAAGGAACTGGTTTAACTATTACTTTAAGTGCTGGTATTCAAGAGAAAGTAAATGTTCCAAGCTTTGTAGGTAAAACAAAATCTCAAATAACATCATCATGTAATAGTATTGGTGTTAAATGTAATTTTAAATATGCAAGTGGTTATAGTAGTCAAGCTAAAGATACTTGTCTATCTCAAAGTGCAACTGGTAAAGTAAATAAAGGAAGTACTATTACTATTACTTTAAGTAATGGACCAGCTAAAACATATACTATTATTATTCAAGCTGATTGGTTAAGTTGGGGTAATCCACAAGCTACTAAAGCAACTTTGGAGAGTAAATTAAAAGCTAATTGTCCAGGAGTAACATTTAATTTCTCATATCAAAAAGTAAACTCTGGTATAGGTTATTTAAATCCAAATAGTCAAGTTAAAGTAGGATCTAATTCCTTTACTCAAGGTAAATCATATAACGTTATAATTAATAGTAATTAAAAAGACTTATTTCACATAAGTCTTTTCTTTTGTTATAACCATATCCATTTTAATATCTAATGCATTATGAGGAACTTCATCAACTATTTGTTCATCAAAACAAATACCTATTTTATAAATATCTTTATTCATTAAATATTTATCATAATATCCCCTACCAAAGCCTAATCGATTTAAGTCTTTATCAAAAGCCAGTCCTGGGACAATAATTAAATCAATTTTACCAGTATAAATATCGCCAATAGGTTCAAGTACTCCAAAATTACTTTTATAGTATTTAGTATCTTTATTAATCATGATAAATATCATTTCATCACCAATAACTTTTGGTAATAATACTCGTTTCCCTTTTGAATTATTAATTAAATACGTAGTATCTACTTCATCATTTAAACTATGATATAAAGCGATTACTCTAGCTTCCTTATAAATATCTAAATTCATAACTTTATTCACAATTATTGTGGATAATTCTTTTTTATTAAGAATATTTTTTCTTTTTAGTAATAATTCTTTTCGTAATTCTTGTTTATTCATCTTTAACCTATAAAATGATACTTCGTATTTAGATAATTAATAATAAATAATATGCCAGTTATCCCAGTTAAATAGATAAATAATCTAACGAAATTAAAACTATCTACTACATCTAAATAAACATATCCAAAATAATGATAAAATTCATCTGTCGTAATATCATGAGAGTGTTCTTCTACTTCATCAGTATGATTATGACTATGATCAAGCCATTCTTTTACAAACTTTTTACCATTTTCTTCCATACTTTCTGGAATTAACTTAGTAACCCCTTCAATTCGATATGATGAATCAGGATTATCTAATAAATAACGATTTATTTTATTAGCTTCTTTATTATCAATATAAATGATATATTGAACACCATCACCAAACATTACATAATAGCTTTTATCATTATTTCCGGTAATCGTTCCAGCAACAAAAGTAGCATCAATATATACCTTTTTATCAATATCTTTTAACCCTTTATTAGTAATTTCATACATATTAACTGGTTTATCAATAAAAGCATCATAAATAAATAGTCCTAAAGAACAAATTAATAAAATAATTCCAATAATTAACCATTTTTTCATATTAACCACCAAATCTTCTATGTCTTTTATTATATTCTCTTATCGCTTTATCAAATTCTTCTGGAGTAAAATCAGGAAATAACGTTTTTGGAAAATAATATTCGGCATAGCTTGCTTGCCATAACATAAAATTACTTATTCTTTTCTCACCACTTGTTCTAATTACAAAATCTAATGGTGGTAATTCTTGATACATATATTTATTAACTAATTCTTCATCAATTGAACTAATATCTATTTTCTTTTCTTTAACTAAATTAGCTATTTTTTTAGTCATATCAATTATTTCATATCTTCCCCCATAATTTAAGCAGATATTTAATGTACCACGTGTAAAATCTTTAGTTTCCTCTTCTAATTTAATAATTCCATTTCTTACATCATCTCTTAAATTATCACGACGACCAGAAAATATTACTTTAAGCTCATTTTTAATAAATATTTTTTTCTTCACCGTAAACATTTTTACAAATAAATTCATTAAATAGTCTACTTCATATTTTTCTCTTTTAAAGTTTTCTGTTGAAAAAGCATAAATAGATACATATGGGATACCTAAATTATAGATATGTTCAAGAAGGATTTCTAAAGTCTCAGCCCCTTTTTTATGTCCCATGCTTCTTTTAAGACCCCGACTAGTTGCCCATCTTCCATTTCCATCCATTATTATTCCAACATGCTTTGGTAATTCCATTTTATTCCTCACTTTCAATTTATTAAAAAAGCAGAACTATTTCTGCTTATATATTATCGTTGAACCTAAATTCAAATGATATTCTTTCTTTTCAGGAGCTTTCTCATCATAAACTAAAGTAATATTAAAAGTTTGTTTACCACCACTTTTTATAATACTACCTTCTTCAGTATCACTATGAATAATACTGCTATCTACTGGTAATATTGTATAGTTAATATTTTCTCCATCTAAATCATTTAAACCAGTTAAAGTTAAAGCGTAAAGTTCTGCACTTAAAACACTAGTATTTTCAACATCAAAATTAAAACTTATTTTATCGCCTGGATTAAATAATACTGCTGAAAAATTTAGTGTTGTACCAATCGTTGATACTTCTTTAGTAAGTTCTGCATTTCCAGTTTTTTCTATTTCTGATATGTTAGTTATATTAATACCCCATTTATCACCAGAAACAATATTTTTACCAGTATATCCTTGATTCATTGAAGCATAAGAAGTAGATAATCTCCAAATAAGAATTCCTACTATTACCATTACAATAACTAATACAATATACCTTTTTTGAATATTTCTCATAAACATCTCCCCTACCTAAATTATGTCATATTTTCTTTCTATTTGCAATAATTAACAAAGATGAATAATATCTAAATTATTAGGATCTTCATTAATAAGTTTAGCTAATTCAAATTTATCTTTATAACCATTAATTTTTGTTTCGATACTTCTTATTGTATCATAAAACATATATGGATTAGTTATTATTATATCATAGAAATTACGTACCCCAATATTCTTAAATAAATCTAATATTTTCTTAACTTTTTCTTCATTATATAAGAAGATATCAATATTTACTTCTGCTTGTTCTAATATTTTTTTAATATTATTTATCTCATCATCAGTTATATTATACTCTTTTAAATAATTCATATATGCATTGCACCACCTTTTATACTGGATTCTACTTTTTGAAAATCTTCTTTACTTAAGAATGAGTTATATACAGCTGCTGTTAATACCATCTCTTCATTTAAATAACCATATTTTTGTTTTAATATTGAAAGATTACGTAATACTTTTAATCGTGAGATAATACACTTATCAAAAACATAAGCATATGGGTTCTCAATTGTTCTTAATTCTCCATCAATCGTATATAATTCCGGTGCAACATGTTCTTCTAAATTTGCTACTATTTCATTATCTAGGACACTTTCATCATAATATGGAATAATAATATCTCCTTTTTCAGATGATAAATAATCTTTAATAACTTCACTATATATATCATAACTAGGAATTAAAATATCATAATAATTACTAACAAAACCATTATCCATACGTTTTTCTAATTCTTCGCTATTAGCAATAGTTCTTAAATCCTCATCGGTATAGAAATCTTTTCTATTTCTTTGTCCGGCTTTAATACCTGAAAAGAAATCTTGATAAAACTCTTCTTTACTACTTCTTTGCATTTTATAAAACCAATACATATATTCAGAATAAGATGTTTTACCTATTTCACTAGTATTACGTGCAAAATAATTTAATATATTGCCATTATTCTTTTTCTTTTGCCCATTTAACATGAATTCTTGATATCTAGGTACACTCTTCTCTATCAATCTAAAATCGTCTGTTCTAGGGGTATTTAATAAGCCTAATTCAACAGCAAAATGCATTTTATCTTCTAAATCAGTTTGAACTAAAGCAGATAAAGTAACATCACTGATATTAAACAATCTAAATAATTCAATATTTTTCTTAATTACCCAAGTTGGCTTAGTAATTGCCCATATATTACTAATATTAGTTAAATCATATTTTTCAGCTAATATATCACTATTTTCACTAATTATACGAACATTTTCCCAAACATCTTCATCACTTACTTCAGCAATAGTACTATATAATGATTTACCACTAGATTTTTCTCTTGACTTTCTTATTGTAGTATTACGACGGCGTTTTGAACTACCTTCATTAATCCAAACACTAATCATACCATCAAGATAATATAATTCTTTAATCTTATCTTCTTTTGGTAATACTTTTTCAAAATAGAAATCTTTAATATATTCATATCTACCATATACAATAATTGGTATTATTCCTAATATACTAAATCTATCTAACAAGTTATTTTCTTTAAAGAACTCTAAAATATTTTTAGCATTTACTAAATCTATTCTAGAACATATTTCATTTTGATATTGTTGAAGATAACCTAATTTAATCTTTGTACCAAGGTATCTTCCTAATAAATCAGTTATTTCACCAAAATCAGTTATTTCTTCAGTAATAGTACCCTTATTCTTAGCAATAGATAATCCATTTACTAAATCTAGCATATCAGAATAAGAAAAAGCATTATAATCAAAGACTTGAAAGAAAGCTTCAAGCATTTCATAAGTATAATATTTACGACGTCCTTTTCCTTCTAATAAGTTTTTAAAATCTTCTAAATTTTCTAAAACATTTTCATCAATTGTTGTTTTAGATAATTCATCAATTTGTTTTTCTAATTCTATTCTTAATAAATCAAGTCTATCTCTAAAACTTTTAATTTTTTGTTTATGATCCTCATCTATACTTAAAAAACTCTGTTCATAATCATATTTAGCTACTAGGATATTTTTTATTTCTTGAATACTTTTTTTTAAGTCAAACAAACCATAACTACGAGCATTTACAAGATTAATAGCCACACCAAAATCATAGTCTTTAAGTTGAAGTTCATTATCTAATGCTTTCATTGCAGAATTAACAATTGTTAATATATTATTAATTCTATTAACTTCATCTTGACTATTTCTTTTTAAATAACTAATTTTATCATTTAATAAATCTAATGTAGCCATTATTTTTCTCCTTTCTTTAATAATGTTTTGTTGTTTCCCCCATAATCCTATCAATTACTTTTTGTTGTCGTTCTAGATAATCGAAATCGATATTTTCTTTTTTTAATAATTCTATCTGTTTTCGAATTGTAAAAGATGCATCCTTAGCTAATGCGTTAACTAACCCTTCAATTCTTTCATTACCATCAGTTCCACAAAGGATTAAGACTTTCTTATTTACCACTATATAAGCTAATTTTAACTTTGATGTAGTTATCATCGAAATTTTTTCATTTATTAAATCTTCAGCAAATTTTACTCCTTGAACCGGATTAGTTTTAACACCTTCTATTCTAGAATTAGTAACATCATTTATCTTTTGTAAAAGAGCTCTTAAGTTACTCATGTTTTTTTCCGTTAATAATTCGTCAATAATTACACGATTAAATGGATCAAGTGCAAAGAAAACATTAGAAATAGAAAAATCATCAGTATCTAATTCAATTTCTTCTTCTCTTTCTGGTATACTAAAACTATTTAATTTATCGATAAGACCATAAAATTCATTAATTAATTCACTAAAGTATGATATTTCAAAATCAAGATCCTTAGCACTATCATTATCCAATTCATTAAGTAATTCTTTTATACCATCTCTATATTTTTCAATATCCGCTTTTAATTTAAAGAATGATAAAGAATATAATTTAAACATTTTTTCATCACTAAAATTTAATTCAATAGCTTCCTCTGGTTTATTAATATAACTTGTATACATACTTAATTCACCAGGACTCATATTTCCAGTTGCTTTATAACATCGAACTAATAATTCGTTAATTTGTTCTTTCTTTTCATGATATTTATTAGTTAATTCGTTAAATCGTTCACGATAGAATTTCTTTTTAGCTTCTAGTTTTTGTTCAGAACTTTCTTTCCTAACTTCATTTTGTTTAATAGATAACATTACTACTGGATAAAATAATATATTTTTCTTAGTATTATCATCAAACTGATATTTATCTAATAATTCTTTTATTAAATTATAATTTATCTTACTACCACTTATTAATTCAGCTAGATTTTTAATTCTATCAGTAGCAAGTTGAACTTGCATAGATAAACGTCTATATTCACTATTAACTTTAATTATTTCAGGTGAAGTAATTATTTTTTCAAAAATAGATCGTACTGCACTATTATCAAAATTATCTTGTTCCTTAAAATAATTTAAGGCATCAAAAGAAGACTCTAGAGATTTATCGATATAAACAAATATCTCTCTATAGTTTAGTATTTCTTCAATATTATCTTTACATTTTGCTAATGCTTCCTCTAATTTACGAGTATGACGAGCTAAGTTTTTAATTCTTGTTTTATCTTTATCAAGATTACTTAAAATACTCTTGTATTCTTTTTCAACTCTTTTGATAAAAATAGCCCAACTGTCTTTAATTATAGGAAAGATGGTGGAAGATAAATTTGAATTTTGCATATACACTCCTATTCTATATTTTATTATAGCATAATTATTATTACGAATAAATATTTTTTACAAAAAATAAAAAGTTTAGATTTCTCTAAACTATTTTATATTTACTATTTCTCGAACTTCTTTTTCGGTATAAGCAACGGTTATTTTATCACCAGACTTAATGAATGGTAATTTAGTGCTATTTACTTTAATACTAGCACGATATTTATCATTATTACTATCCATAATGTAATAATATGTATTACCATCAATAATTACATCCTTAATTGATAAAACAGTAATTTCTTTTTCTTTACCTTTACCAACAATACCATTGTTATTAATATAATTATAAGCCGCATTTTGAATACCAGAAGCAGCATCTGTTACAACTACTTTTTGATAATCAGCAACATCAACAAAAGCATACATTTTAACGAGTTCTGCGTCATCTTTAAGACTAATAACATACGTAGGTCTTCCAGATAAATTAATTAATATTGGAAAACTTGCTTTGTAATTCATTT
>JAEEGL011475802.1_pt1 | contig 32335 bp, 27 predicted proteins | sample 9134231 | NCBI WGS metagenome assembly JAEEGL01 (sample SAMN16246548, study PRJNA631951) | gut metagenome | biome: gut microbiome; feature: rumen; material: fiber-attached | host: Bos | place: Iran: Karaj | collected 2018-10 | reverse complement strand
CATCTGTTGCACAACCCTGAAAAAACCCGTCACAACAGAAAATCCCTATAGCTACACAAAGTAATAGTATAAGAAAGAACACCTCACCTGTCAAGAATTTTATTTGACAGAAACTCTTCCATCTCCTCAAGAGTTCCTATCTCATTCACACGCCGTCTGATGGCGGCACTGCCATGATAACCCGCGGTATACCAGGCGATATGCTTTCGCATCTCACGGATGGCGGTATACTCGCCCTTATGATCCACCTCCATCAACACATGACGTCGGATCACGGATACCAGCTCGGATATAGGAGGCTTCCCCTCATAACTCCCTTTTTCAAAATGATCGATCAGATCCTTAAAGATAAAAGGATTACCCCTGGCTCCCCGCCCCACAGCCACCGCATCACAGCCCGTGAGCTTCATCATTTTCTCCGCATCCTCAGGCTTAAAGATATCCCCGTTACCGATCACCGGTATATTCACTGCAGCCTTGACCGCAGCTATGATATCCCAGTCAGCCTCACCCTCATAATACTGTTCCCTGGTACGCCCGTGGACGGTCACGGCCGAAGCCCCGGATTCCTGCGCGATCCGGGCTATTTCCACAGCATTTATATGTTCAGGATCAAAGCCCTTTCTGATCTTTACGGTCACCGGTTTATCTATGGCTTTGACCACCGCTTCAATGATACGCCCGGCAAGCAGAGGATCCTTCATCAGTGCACTGCCCTCACCGTTATTCACCACCTTGGGCACGGGACAGCCCATATTTATATCAAGGATCGCAAAGGGACGCTCCTCGATCTTCTTTGCTATCTCGGCAAGGATTTCCGGTTCTTTGCCGAATAACTGCAGGGATACAGGTCCTTCATCGGGATGGATCTCCATCAGTTTGTCGGAATTCTTATTCTTATAAAGCACCGCCTTGGCACTCACCATTTCCATACAACAAAGAGCCGCACCCATCTCTGAACATATCAGACGGTACGGCATATCGCACACCCCCGCCATGGGGGCGAGGATGAACGGATTCTTTAATTCAACATTTCCGATCCTGGTCATAAATGATCACTCTGCTGTCCTGAAGGGGAGGATAAAAACATCACCTTATAATATTTTTCCAACTGTTCCAGCAGTTCCCTTCGTTTCTTCTGGATCTCACCCACCATCACATCCGCATCGATCTCATCATACAGATAGTCATTCTCATCTGCTGCAGTCTCTATCAAAAGTGTGCCGTCCTCGCCGTATACAAAACGGATAACTCCGCCCACGTCCTCGGTAAAAAGAACACAGAGTACGTGAAGCTCCTTTTGTATATCCTCCGGAATGTTGGCAAAACGCGGATTAAAATAGTATTTCTGTTCGTATGAATTTGCAGCGCACAGCGTGCGGTCGTCGTTATTTTTCATAATATGCTTAATTCCTTTTTATAAAGATTCTTCCTGTTGCTTCGCTCAGAATGACAAATAGTATAAAGCATGGCAAATAAAATGGCGACTTACCTCTCATACATACCCGTACACGCCCCTCACGGAAACTTCACCGGCATAGATATTTCTGACTGAGCCGTCCGAAAGCTCCACCAGCAGCTCACCCCGGTCATTGATCCCCAGGGATACGCCCTCAAGATCACCCTTCGGGTCCAGGATCCTGACCTTTTTTCCCCGGCTCACCAGAAGGGAATCGTATTCATCCCTTATAAATCCCAGATCCCTTCTGTTCAAAAAAGTCTCATACAGAGTCTCAAAATGATCCATTATCAAAGCCGCGAGCTCACACAGATCAAAGCTCCTGCCTGTCATGAGCATCAGGGATGTCGCCTTATCAAAAAGCTCACCGTCAAACGCCGGAGTATTTACATTCACGCCTACTCCCACTATCACATATTCGATCCCACCATCCCTGACCGACATCTCGGTAAGGATCCCGCAGATCTTTTTCCCATCTACGATCACGTCGTTGGGCCATTTGATCAGACATTTTTGGCCCGTCACTTCACTGCATGCCCTGCTGACAGCCAGAGCCATGAGCAGCGTCAGCATGGACGCCTCATCAACCATAAGCTTCGGGCGCAAAAAAACGCTCATGGCTATATTTACGCCGGGTGGCGTCTCCCAGCCACGTCCCCGTCTGCCTTTACCCGCAGTCTGATCGGACGTGACCGCCACAGCACCATCCGGCAGACCTTCATCAGCCATAAAACGCCGTTTCAGTTCTTCATTTGTGGAATCCACCTGAGACAGACAAAAAAGCCTGCTGCCAATACGCTTTGTATGCAGCAGACTTTTCATCGACCGTTCATTAAAAATACCGGTTTCCATAGTCACCCTACGTCATCCATTGTGACGCCCAGAGTAGCGGCCATCACAGCCTTTATGGTATGCATACGGTTCTCCGCCTCATCAAATACGGGATCCGCATACTTTTGGAACACTTCGTCCGTGACCTCCATATCCTCGAAGCCGAACTTATCGCCCATCTCTTTTCCGATCTCGGTCTTTTTGTCATGAAAAGCGGGAAGACAGTGCATAAAAATGGCATTGTCGGCAGCGCCGTTCATGATGTCCATAGTCACCTTATAAGGCGTCAGATCATTTATCCTCTCAGTCCACACCTCATCGGGCTCACCCATGGAAACCCAGACATCCGTATATACTATATGGGCTCCCTTTGTGCCCTCTTTTGCATCCTCAGTAAGAGTGATGGAACCGCCGCTCTCCTTTGCCCACTCCTCACACTGCTTTACCAGCGCAGCATTGGGGAAATACTTCTTCGGAGCACAGGCCACAAAATGAAGGCCCAGCTTGGCGCACACGATCATAAGGGAATTCCCCATGTTATAACGGGCGTCTCCCATATACGCAAGCTTGAGTCCCTTCAGCCCGCCAAAATATTCTCTGGCCGTGAGCATGTCCGCCAGCATCTGCGTGGGATGATATTCATTCGTCAGACCGTTCCATACGGGAACTCCCGCGTTTGCCGCCAGCTCTTCCACGATCTCCTGGCCGAACCCCCTGTACTCAATACCGTCAAACATCCGGCCCAGCACATTTGCAGTATCCGCTATGCTCTCCTTTTTTCCTATCTGAGACCCCTTCGGATCCAGATATGTGGTGCCCATCCCCAGATCGTGAGCCGCCACCTCAAAGGAACAGCGGGTCCTGGTACTGGTCTTTTCAAAAATGAGAGCCACGTTTTTCCCTGCCAGAAGAGAAGTCAGGTTCTTCCCTGCTTTTTTGGCCTTCTTGAGCGCCGCGGCCAGATCGAGGAAATAGATTATCTCCTCAGCCGTAAAATCCTTTAATGTCAAAAAATGTCTGCCCTTTAAATCCATTATTTCAGTACCTCTTTAACTGATGTGGCCAGACCTGCGATACCCTGGATCTCCGAAGGTATAATGATCTTTGTAGCCTGACCGTCAGCTGCTTTTTCAAATGCTTCCAGGCTCTTGAGTTTGAGAACAGACTCATCAGCGCCTGCCTCTTTTATCATCTTGATACCGTCTGCAGTCGCCTGCTGTACTCTCAGGATAGCCTCTGCCTTACCTTCTGCCTCCCTGATCATACGCTCCTTCTGAGCCTCTGCATGAAGGATGGCTGCCTCTTTTTCTGCCTGTGCATCAAGGATAGCCGATTCCTTTTTACCCTCTGCCACCAGAATGGTGGATTTCTTCTCACCCTCTGCGCGAAGGATGGCCTCACGTCTCTCACGCTCTGCCTTCATCTGCTTCTCCATGGCTTCCTGAATGGGAGCGGGGGGAATGATGTTCTTAAGCTCCACTCTGTTTATCCTGATACCCCAGGGATCGGTAGCCGTATCCAGCTGGGCTCTCATCTGTGAGTTGATGGTCTCTCTGGAAGTGAGGGTCTGATCCAGCTCCATATCACCTATGATATTTCTCAAAGTGGTAGCGGTCAGATTCTCGATAGCCATCAGCGGATTCTCCACACCATAAGTATAAAGCTTGGGATCGATGATCTGGAAAAATACTATGGTATCTATCCGCATGGTAACGTTATCCTTTGTGATAACGGGCTGGGGAGCAAAGTCCACAACCTGCTCCTTAAGAGACACACGCCTTGCCACCCTGTCGATAACGGGAATGATAAAATTGATCCCCGCATTCAGTGTAGCCACATACATCCCGAAGCGCTCTATGACATAAGCATGAGCCTGAGGCACGATCTTTACACATGCAAGCACGATAAAGATGATCACCATCAACAGAAACAAAACTAATCCGGGCATAATCTACCTCCTTAAAAAAAACATAAACAAAGCCGCGCTGACCGCTGCGTTAAGGGATGAAACCTCTCCCTCCATCGGTATGCGAAGCCTGATATCCGATGCTTCCAAAATCTCCTCGTCCAGGCCGTTACCCTCATTACCTATAAGGATGCCGGCATATCCTTCCGGCCTTTTGGCCTCAAAAAAATCAGTACCCTTCAGATCTCCCGCCACAAAACAAAAGCCCTTGTCCTTCATCTTTGACATAAGCAGCCCAAGATCCCCGGTTACCAGAAAAGGAACCCTGTACACAGAACCCATGGTGGATCGTATCACCTTTGGATTAAAAATATCCGCACAGCCCTCATCCATGATCACGGCACTCATGCCCGCTGCCTCTGCAGTCCTGATCATGGTGCCCAGGTTACCGGGATCCTGGATCCTGTTCAGTACCAGACAGTCTCCCGCGGGGATATCATCTATGAATCTGTCCTCATCATATTCGGGTATATGTACCGTCACCAGCACTCCCTGCGGATTATTGGTATCGGAAAGACGCCTGAATATGCCGTCTTCCACCACCTCATAAGGGTGAGCCTTAACCTTCGTTTCGTAAAGCTCCCGGTTCCTGACTGTAAAGCTTTCCGACACATATATCCTGTCGATCAGCTTATCGGGAGTCTCCTCAAACATCCTGACACCCTCTGCCACAAAGAGGCCCTGTTTTTTCCTGGCCGAAGTCCGGTCCAGAAGCTGACGTATATTTTTGAGCTGTTTATTCTCTATGCTGGTTATCATATGACAAACTACATGGATGCAGCTTTATCTGCGCATGCCTTTTCCGCCTCTATGACAGCTGCCCTGAAGCCCATTCCCTCCAGAACTCTCACAGCCTCTATGGTAGTCCCTGCGGGGGAGCAGACCTGATCCTTCAAAAGGTCCGGATGCTCTCCGGTCTCCAGCACCATTTTTGCGGATCCCAGGACCGCCTGTGCCGCCAGCCTGATGGCTGTGGCCTTGGGAATGCCCGCCAGCACGCCTCCGTCTGCCATGGCATCTATCATCATATAAACATATGCGGGAGAGCTGCCGCAGATGGAAATAAATCCGGCCATCTGATTTTCACTCATCTCGACGCTGCTGCCAAAACTTCCCAGTATCTCAGTCACTATAGCCTTGTCATATGTATCAACAGCCGCGTTAGTGCAATATGCCGTGATGCCCTCCCCCACCATGGCAGGCGTATTGGGATTTGCACGGATTATCTTGGTCCCTGCGGGGAAAAGCTTTCCCATCCACTCAAGGCTCTTGCCCGGTGCTATGGAAACCGCGATCTTGTCCTGGTCAAAACATCCTGCGGTCTCCTTTATCACGGTCTCATATACCTGAGGCTTTACCGCATAGATCACCACATCCGATGCAGTCACCACTTCACTGTTGGTCTTGCAGCCCGTGACTTTGAAATCACTTACCGCCTTGTCCACCGACTCTATGGAACGCGCACTCACGAATATATCCCCGGGTGCTGTCACCTTTCCTTTTATGATACCGTTTATCATGGCTCTCGCCATATTGCCGCAGCCTATGAATCCTATTTTCATGATCGCCCTCCTCTTAAAGAAAAACCAAAGCCTATTTTACCACAATCCTCATCCTCTGTTCAAGTGTACCGGATAACGGAAAAAAGAGACTCTCTCACTGATCGATCCCCATCACATTGTCGGTTATGGTATAAAACTCCGACAGATCTATGTCTGCCTCATCCTCACAGGAATCGGACATGATCATCTTTATAAGCTGCTCCTTATCCTCATCGCAGATAAACAAAACCCTCGCCTTCGTATCCCTTCCGTAAAGATAACCGAATTCCCTGTCCAAAATACCCTTAAGCTCCACATCGTAGGTCTTGTGCCCCTGTATGCTGCCTGTTTTCACTTCGCCGACCGGCTCCGCATTCTCCAGAAAACCGGCTCCGAAAAGTCTGGCCGCCCCGGGCATGAACTCCCCCAAAGTGCCAAAATCATCATACTTTTCACAGGAAAAAGCGATGCTCTTAACTTCTTTTTTATCGGGATCCGCGCTGATGACCATGGCATACTGATCCGAATACTTTTCACGCGGATATTCGCAATAATACTTGGGAAATTCAAAGACCATATCCGATATCCTTATTTCCAGGCATCCGTTTTTGTTTACGGTAAATTTTTTATCATATGGTCTCAGTGCCTTTTTTTCATAGGTCTCATCTGTCTTATCCAGCCGGACAAAATCTTCATCATCCCAGTTTTTGCTCTGAGAACAAAATCTGAGGGATGAAAGATCATCGTCCTTCACCACGGCACTGATATCACAATGCAGCTTTGATAAACTGACCGTGAGCACTCCGTCTTCATATTTCCAGGGACACAGGATCTCACTGTACTCGTTGGCGTCGCAGTAATACACCGCACTGCCGTCACGCTTTATGGTCAGCGCGCTGCCGCTGCTTCCCTTATATGAAGTACATATCTCATCCAACAATTCGGAAGAAAGGGAAGGGGTATTTATCTCATTTTCATGTGCGGGGAAATAACCACCTTCAGGGTGGGTGTTTCCTGCAAACTTTTGTGATAATATGAAAAAAGAGATGACAAAGATGATGATCGCAATAATTGCTGCAGCCGACGCAAACAATACAGCTTTTCCGATGCCGTTTGACTGCTTTTTGGGAATATTATCCTTTTGAACAGTATTCAACGCCTGCATCAGGTGGGGAATATCGGGATAACGGTCTTCCTTATCCACGGCACAGCACTTTTGGATCACATTTTTAAGATCACCTTCATATTCCGTCGAAAGCGCCGCGTCACCTGTGAGCATGGCCTTCATCAGCATACCGGTGCCGTATATGTCCGTGTAGGGCCCCGAGGTACCGAAACCATACTGTTCCGGCGCCGCGTATCCACCGGTTCCGATAAGTCTGGTATCACGCGAAGCCTCACCATGATCAAAACGGCCTGCATTCATATCCAGCAGGATCAGCCTGCCATCATCGGTGAGCATTACATTTGAGGGTTTTATATCTCTGTGGATGATGGGTATTTTTTTTGAATGAAGCTGTTTTAGGATCTCACACAGAGCCAGGATATGACCGATGGTCTCCTTTTCATCAAAAAGATGGCCCTTTTCGATCATTTCCTCTATGGTCCTCCCGGAAATATATTCCTCGATCACCGTCAAAGTACCGGCCGCCCTGTCCTCACTGATCGAGACTATACGCGGCAGGCCGTTGACAGGAGCATCGTAAAGAGACGAATAAATGTCAGCATCATACACCGTCAGAACCTTTTTTACATAGATCCTGCCGTCATCAGCATCCCTTACCACATAGACATGATGCTCTTCATTTAACGGATACAGTTCTTCAAAATACATTTTCCATCCCTTGATCAGGCTTTGGAGGTAACTAACATGAGTGTATCAAACGAACACAAAAACCACAAGTTGAAAACAGACGAGCTGGAGAAACTGCTGGAGCAGACGCATCCCGGCGACATGGACAAATACATCGCCGACATGGAAGACGAGCTCCTGGACCGGGAAAGGGAATTCACCAGATATTTCAATGAAAAATTGAAGGAAAAGCATCTTAAGAAAAGAGATGTGTTCCTGTGGGCGGATATAGGCAGCGGCTACGGTTCAAAACTGGTGACCATGGAAAAAGTGACCCGCCGCCGCGACGTGATCCTGCGGCTTTTATACGCCGCTCATTTTACACTGGACGAAGTTCAGCACGCCCTCAGGCTTTACCCCATGCCCCTTTTATATGCAAGGAATGCACGGGACGCCCTGATCATGAGCTGCATCCACAACCGCCCCGGCGACGTGATCGAGATCAACGAACTCCTCCTCAAAAATAACTTTGAACCCCTGTGCTCCTGCGGGACGCTGGATTAATCATTACCCTGCCATACACATAAGGAGGCGATCATGATAGATATTATCAAAACCTTTCTGACATCATATATCAAATGGAGCTTTCTGTTTTCGATTTATAAAAAAATGACAAAATAAGGAAGCGCCGGATCAGATCATACACCGATCAGTAATTCCGGCCTGCAGTCAAGTGCTCTGGCCAACGACAGCACATACACGGCATTGGCTTTGTCAAGCGGCTTATCGCCCTGCTCATAATGCTGGAGCGTCTTTAACGGGATTCTTGTAAGCGCTGCCAGTTCGCTTTGACTGTATCCCTTCATCTCTCTGTATTTTTTCAGATAAGTCGTGAGTCTTTGTTCACGTCTGATCTCATTGATCCTTTCCACGAAATGCATTATATCCATCTCATGATATTTATCATACATACACCTCATAGACAGGATAGGTATTTCCTCATTTAACAGCTTAAGAGAACAGGAAGTATACCACTGATAAAAGGCAATTGCCCATCCGAGCCAATACTCGGGGCTCTTACCATCATAATACACCCGCTCCAAATATTCCTGAGATCTTCTGCACTGCGAAATGACCATAAGCGCTATTTCCACTCCCGACTTCCCGGAAACGATGAATGGATCACCCCTTTCGAAACGCGTACATATATCATTTTTGACAAACATATCATAATATTCGGATAATTCAAGTCCCAGAGTATACACCGCATAATCAAGACTGTTTGCCAGGCATCTTCTGGCATCCGACAGGTATAACTCATTGTAAGCGCGGATCATCAGGCCTCACCTCCTCGTCCAGGATCCGGATCATATACAGATCTCCTTTGACGTATGACTCTTTATTCATCCTATGATATTCATGTCTCGCCAGATCGTCTCTTTTCTTTTTCCGTTCATACCATTCACTCGCAGATACATACTCTTCCCCTAAAAAAGAAAGCGCCTGAAATGCTTTTTTACTTCGGATAAATACCTGCTCACCCAACTCACCCAACCTCATAGCCCTGACAAGCCGGGATACCGAGATGACACCATTAACAAAATCCTGCGCATAAGAAAAATAACTGTCATCCGCCCTATAACCCTTTATCACATCCACACCACCAAGATCCGGCATAAAATATCTGTTAAGATAAAAATATGCCTCTCTGGATAGTGGAGTATCCAATTCAAATCTTCGATTATTAAGCAAAATAGTAATCCAATGCAATACGCAGTAATCCGACGAATTCAGATTCAACACATTCATCGAAGCCAGATCTATCTCATAACAATTAACGTAACCATCCCTGTTAAGATCAACAGCCCATTCACTTGCAAGCGCCTTATCTTCCGTACAGTAAAAGCCCTGGCCATAATCATTGTCTTTCCTGCCCGCACCGAATCCGGGTGATTTTATAACAAATTCCGAGCCATGATAAAGCGTCATCAGCCATCCCTCCTAACTTCAAGATAATTATACCACTACAGGGGGATAATGTAAATATTCCTTCAGATGCCTCACCCGACAGATGGGGCAGAACACTGATGCAGCGCAGAGAAAGATTTGATGCTGCAGAAGAGAATCGAACGGTTCATACGCTTATGGAAAGCCATTATATCCTGGGAGTTCATCCAACTGGCGCAAAGAAGCCTCCCGTCTGCTCATCAATAAAACGGAGCAGGATCAAATGAAAGCGGCATTTGAAGAAACGGAAAGGGCACTAAACTGATTTTATTTCTCACCGTCACTCGCATCCTCTCGGCACGAAGGTTTCAAAAAATCGCCTGCACCATAACTAAACACGTCCGCTTCCGAATTCCTGATAAACAAGTTCTTTACTGAGACAAAAGCTAATATATTTCCAATCATCGGAATAATTTTTATTATCTAATATTTTAATACGCAACTTGAAGTATCTTAGCATTTATTCTTGTCATAACCTCAAGGTAGTATTTTGAATCCGCATCAGACATTTTATCTGTATCATATTTTTCTGCTTTTTCAGCAAAATCTTGATATCGACTTAACATATCTAAATAGTCTGACATCATATCTAAAGATGAACCTCCCGATTTATACTTCTGCATAAATTCCACATATTCATCCATAAAAGCTTCATAACTATCCAAAAATGCTTTTAGTTCCGGATCCACTCCATTTGGATCAATTTCTTTAATATCATCTTCATCTTTATTTTCTTCATCAATATCATCTTTTATGTCTGCTTGATCCGATATACGCTTTACCTCATATATCATTTTTCTGAAATCTGTTAACTTGTTCACATCATCGCAAACGAAGATAATGGTTAACGCACAGTTTTCCTTATAATTATTCATTATTACAACTGCCCCAGAATAATTTTCCTTACCTATTTCCACATAATAATACGGTATCTTGCTTTTTGAGTGAAGCAGTTCAAATGAATCACTCGAAATAATGTCACGTTCATCTTCTGATAACGTATTTAAATAGGATTCTATCCCATTTTTACCATATTGAACAAACATTTCATCCGTAACATCCTTATCCCATTTTTCCGAATCAATTGTAATACCTACATTGTCATTCTTATACTCATAACTCGCTCCACCATTACTAATCTTCCCCTCACTCACATAACCAGGAACCTGTAATAATATACCTCCTACTTTAATCTCTCTGCTTTCTTTTTTTTCAGTAATAGCATTTGTTTTATCATTTGGGGCTGCTCCTATCTCATCCTCAAACTTATATCGGTTCGGGTCAAAGCTGTTATATTGTGTTAAAAATTCTGCCTCCGAAAAATCCTTCGGTGGTCCAGTCTTATAAAATTTTTCTTCATTCCATCCAGTCGTCTGTGATTTAAAATCTAAAACTCCGTTAAACTCCTTATCATTATAATCAGCATAAATACAATATCCATATTCCGGAATGCCGATTGTAATCCGATCATTTAAATATCCGCTATTTAAATCATTGTATTTTTCTGTTACACCCATATATGTATAATAGAAAATACATTTCCCATTCCCAAAAATACACAAACCACTTCCATCATCACCCAGATAAAAACCTACAAGCTCATCAGGCATTTCATCTCCAGATGCATCAGAAACCATTTTATTAATTTTTTCACTTTTTTTCGAAGGGTCATTTTTATTCATACTCCCAATAGCGACAAGTATTACTGAACATGCACCCAAACCAAATGCACAGATCAGCACAATCACCAATACAATTATAGCTACCTTTGCCCCACCGGACGACTTTTTCTTTGGAGCAGAGTTTCTTTCTCCCGTATGACGCTGGTGATTATTCTTCTGCATATTCCGAGCATTCTCTATATAAGTATTTCCACTAAATGCATTATTCTCAGCTTGTCTTTTATCATAATGATAAGAATCACTATGAGCTCCTCTTTGCCCCGGCTGACTGTCAAAAGCCCTAATATCAACCTCACTATCACAATACAAACATCTTTCAACCCTATCAGATATTTCTTTTCCGCATACCGGACATTTTATCATCCCCATAACCATACCTCCATCAAAACACTAAATAATCACATGTGCTTACATTCGCTTTATTATTTCTTTAACCGCGGCACCTGCCGCTTTTTTAGCAGTTTTCTTTGCAGCTCTATTCAATGATTTATTTGCCAACAATGCCCCTCCTACAGCAAGCGCACCTGCCGTAACAGCTTTTGTCATGGCATCATCATCGTCATAATCATCATGCATATTTTTCATTTGCTCAATCTGTTTTTTCTGCAAGCGTATCTGCTCTTCCTGAAGATCAATTTGCTTTTGAGCCATAGCTTTTTGTTCACGACGATGAAGCTCATCTTCATATAAATTCATTGCCTGTTGCAGTGTAGTTGCGCGATTTGTTTCCATAACCCCACAGAAAAAAGTCATTGCATCTCTGTTTCTATACTGCACAGGTAAAATACTTACATCATATTTTTCCAAGATTTCTCTGTAATACTGTATTTCTTTTTCATTTGATTCAATTTGTGAAATAAGCTTTGGAATACTAGCAGCCAATCTTTCCTGTTCAGATTTCTGAGAATAATAAACACATGCAAACACTATCAGTCCAATTATTATGCCAACAGGAATAGAAAAAATAATCAAAACGAAAAATAATAAAATCATAACAACAACAGCGGTTATACCGCCTGCAATGCTCGCAGTTGTGTATGGTGCCTCCCTCAATGTTTTCTCACGTTTTATCGATTCCTGAAGCTTCTTTTTTATTCGATCATTATTCTTACATAAGTTTTCCAATTCACTAACAGGTTCAATCAACATCCGAATGGTTTTAATCAATTCCGGATCAGCAACACATTCCTGTCCATATACTTGTCCATCATCAATTATGTGTTCTGTTCCACAATATTCACAAACACACTTTTTTGTTCCCGATTTTAATTTAAGATCCGCTCCACAACCATCACATCTAAATGAAACCGCCTTCATAAAATACCTCCCTAATAGTTCACTTACCTCTTCTCTTGTTTATTTATCTCATGATCCCAGTCATGATTTCTGCAATTGTAAAAAACACATTTCCTAGAGATGAGGCATTCAAATATTCAAACAATCCTGCTAATTTTATTCTGCCCGTAACCCAGTCCGACGCTGTACGGACGATTTCTACTTTTTCCGATTTCGTCCGTATGCATTCTCAAAATCTATACGGACGATTCTGCATTTTTATGATTTCGTACGTATGCTTGTCTGACGCTATACGGACTATTTAACCATTTCATGGTTTCGTCCGTATGCAAACTCAAAATCAATACAGACAATTCTGCGTTTTTGCTCGTTTCGTCCGTATCCTTGTCTGACGCTATACAGACCATTTCATCATTTTATGGTTTCGTCCGTATGCAAACTCAAAATCAATACAGACATTTCTGCATTTTTACTCGTTTCGTCCGTATCCCAGTCCGACGCCGTACGGACGATTTCTACTTTTTCCGATTTCGTCCGTATGCATTCTCAGAATCTATACAGACGATTCTGCCTTTTTCTCATTTCGTCCGTACGCACAAGAGATTCTTCGCTTCGCTCAGAATGACATCACGGTGCGATTATTTACTCAGAATAAACTCACGAAACTACATGGTACCCAACAACAACTACAAAGTACGGAACAATGCCGGCTTTTACTGTTTTAATCTTACCACCCCGCCCCTATTTTTACTCCCACCCCTCAGGTGGGAATTTTTGCAACCAAATAGTAGCATTTACAACTCAATTATGCCACCGTTTGGTAGTATTGTCAAAAGGGAGACTACCATGTATTTCAGCAGATTAAAAGACTTAAGAACAGATCATGATATGACACAGAAGCAGGTCGCAGAGATCCTGAACTGCCAGCGGGAAGTGTATCGCAGATATGAAAATGGCACAAGGGAGCTGCCGCTCTCTTATGCCATTATACTTGCTGATCATTATAAGGTTTCCATCGACTACATCGTCGGACGGCAAACATAACTGTATCTTACTGATACCTATTATTAGTCACCCGAAGGTTAAAATTCCCATTGCTCATCCGGTACCATTTCGACTCGTTCAAAGATATGGTATCAACTAAGACTATTACGCCGGAATCGTTTTTTATCTCACCCTGCTTCACCTCAAAGGTCACATCTCCGGCGTGCGTGATCTTCGTTATCCTGAGTATCGTAGTCCCGATAACTATATCCTCACCCTTTAAATATTCATGCTCCTCGGAAAATGTATCTGCCGTATCTGAATCCATCGTCCCTGTCATATATATAGTCGCCCAGGTATGGGTATCGGTATATTTTAATACCTCACCGTATAAAAAGGCTATGAGGGCCGCAACTACTATCAACAAAACTAGCAGGATCTTTATTATTTTACCAATCTTACCCTTCAACCTGATATTCCCCCTCCACCTTAGCCAAAAGCACTGTCTTTCTTTCTTCATTGTATATTTGCCGGGGTCTATATACAATTTCTATCATGCTGTAGGCTTCTTCCTGGAAAACCATCCCTTAAATATCCCGCCTTGAAATATCGATATGATCGTAAAGAAGATATCTGCACAGTCATGCACCTGCTTCACAGCCTGTCTCTCAATAGTTCTCGGCGTTCACCTCAAAGTACGCCTGGGGATGTGCACAGGTGGGACATATGTCGGGGGCCTTTTCGCCGACTACGATATGTCCGCAGTTACGGCATTCCCAGACCTTCACTTCACTCTTTGCAAAAACCTCTGCCATCTGTACATTCTTAAGAAGGGCGCGATATCTTTCCTCATGATGCTTTTCTATGGCTGCCACGAGACGGAACTTTTCTGCCAGCTCCGGAAAACCTTCCTCCTCGGCAGTCTTCGCAAAGCCCTCATACATATCCGTCCACTCATAATTCTCGCCGTCTGCCGCAGCCTCCAGATTGGCAGCAGTATCACCGATCCCGTTTAATTCCTTAAACCACAGCTTTGCATGCTCCTTCTCGTTATCTGCTGTCTTAAGGAACAGGGCCGCTATCTGCTCAAAGCCCTCTTTTTTTGCCTTTGATGCAAAATAGGTGTACTTATTTCTGGCCTGGGATTCACCTGCAAAAGCCGCTTCAAGATTCTTTTCTGTCTGTGTTCCCGCATATTTGCTGCTCATATCAATACCTCCTCTTTCAGAATGCTTCCTGTTGCTTCGCAATCATCTTGCTACAAATAGAACTATAGTCGAAAAAACATAAATGGTCAATTCTTAAAACAAAAAAAGGCTGAAAAAGATTGTTGGATATGGTAGAATACAGGTGTGTGTTTTTCATTTAAACCGGATATTGAAGATAATGTCAAGAGTAATGAAAAGATTCTTCGGCCTAAAGGCCTCAGAATGACGAAAGCATCTTGATTAGAAAGGATTGATCTATGTCAAAACAAGTGAAAACAATCGGTGTTCTGACCAGTGGCGGCGATGCCCCCGGCATGAATGCGGCAGTCAGATCGGTAGTCAGAAAATCCCTTAACAACGGCATGAAGGTAATGGGTATTAAGCGCGGTTACAAAGGCCTGCTGGCAGGGGACATCATCGAAATGCACTCCTATGATGTGTCCGATACCATTCAAAGGGGTGGTACCATTCTGGGTACTGCACGCTGTTCGGCTTTCCACACCCCGGAGGGACAGAAGCAGGGTGCCGATATGTGTAAAAAGTTCGGTATAGACGGAATAGTGGTCATCGGCGGAGACGGTTCCTACAGGGGAGCCCAGGCGCTCGCCCGAAACGGCGTAAATACAGTGGGGATACCCGGAACCATAGATCTGGACATAGCCTGCACCGATTATACCATCGGTTTTGATACTGCAGTAAATACCGCCATGCAGGCCATCGATAAGGTCAGGGATACATCTTCATCCCATGAGCGCTGCTCCATTATAGAGGTAATGGGCAGAAACGCCGGCTACATAGCCCTTTGGTGCGGCGTGGCCAATGGTGAGGAAGATATCCTATTACCGGAAAAATATGAATACAATGAGCAGGAGATAATCAACAATATCATCAGAAACAGAAAGAAGGGTAAAACCCACCATCTCATAATAAATGCAGAGGGCATAGGTCACTCCACTTCCATGGCCAGACGTATAGAAGCCGCTACCGGCATGGAGACCAGAGCCACCATCCTCGGTTACATGCAAAGAGGCGGATCACCCTCCTGTAAGGACCGCTATTACGCTTCCATCATGGGCGCCATGGCAGCCGACCTTCTGGCAAAGGGTAAATCAAACAGGGTAGTAGGTTATCAGCACGGGGAATTTGTGGATTTTGACATCGATGAAGCCCTTGAGATGCAGAAAGAGATCCCCGAGTATGAATATAATGTGGCCAGGATCCTGTCATTGTAAGATTCTTCGTCGCTTTGCTCCTCAGAATGACAGCTGGGATAGTGCTCCTCAGAATGACAGCCGGGATAGTGCTCCTCAGAATGACAGCTGGGATAGTGCTCCTCAGAATGACAGCTGGGATAGTGCTCCTCAGAATGACAGCCGGGATAGTGTTCCTCAGAATGACAGCTGGGATAGTGCTCCTCAGAATAACAGCCGGGGGCTTTTCAGAATGACATCATTAAGATGACAGCCGGAGGAGTCACCTCAGCTTCACATTTTCAATTCCGAAACACTCAGCGAGAGCGGACACCGTAACATTATCGGCGGTCACTCTCGTTTTTAATTTTTTAATCTGTTTTTCCGTCTTTAAATAGATGCAGATCACATCATGGGCCGTCGAAGCCGCGCCCGCTGCCGCTTTTTCTTCCACAAGCGCGCTGTGTTTCTCATAATCCGCCCTGTCATTGAACTGTATCCATATCTCCTTCGGCACTTCCTCAAAGGGAATAAATTCATCAACGATGAGCTCTGCATCCTGCTCATCCTTTGCCTGGACACGCCCCCTCACAAAGACCTTGCGGTCCTCCTCCAGCAGCCGGCCGTACTGGATATATATCTTTGGCCATACCAGCATCTGGATATTTCCGTAAATATCCTCTACGGACACATTTGCCATCAGATCGCCCTTTTTCGTACTTCTGACAGTGACCGAACTGATCAGTCCTCCCACAGTGACTTTTTCGCCATCCTTTACAGCCGCCTCACCGGTCTCCTCATCTATCCTGAAGTCCTTTGCCTTTGCTGTCACTACCCTTTTCCATAGATCCATGTCGGACTCCAGTGGATGTCCGCTTACATATATTCCCATGACCTCCTTTTCAAAAGACAGAAGGGTGGCCTTGGGGAATTCCGGTACATCATCGATCTGAAATTCAAATTTCTTTTTATCCTCTTCTCCCGCCAGATCAAAAAGACTCATCTGACCGGCTATGACATTTTTCTTTTTCGATGAAGTATTGCTCATCATGTCCTCATATACCCCCAGCATCTGCCGGCGGTTATGGGGAAAGCAGTCAAAGGCTCCGGCTTTTATAAAGCTTTCCACACATTTTTTGTTTACGATACCCGTGGTCCTCTGTACAAAATCCTCAAGATTCCTGAATTCTCCGCCCTGGGTCCTCTCGGCGATCACACTGCTCACCACGTTCTCTCCCACGCCCTTTATGGCGCAAAGCCCGTATCTTATCCCATCATAAACAGTCGTCTTACCATCTGCTTCATTCCGGGAATCGCCTGCGGATACCGAGAACCCCGCAAAGCCTTCGTTTATGTCAGGTGGCAATATCTCTATATTACGCTGGCGGCATTCATAGATATAATCATATATCTTGTCGGAATTACCCTCCACCGAAGTCATAAGGGCAGCCATAAAACGGCTGGGATAATATCTTTTCAGATATGCCGTCTGATAAGCCACCACAGCATAGCAGGCAGCATGGGATTTATTGAACGCATACTTTGCAAAATCCATCATGGAATTATAGATATCATCCGCCACCTTCGGATCTATGCCTTTGCTGACACAGCCCGGCACATTTTCTTCTTCGTTTCCGTATATAAAATTATTGCGCTCCTGCTCCATGACGCTCTGCTTTTTCTTACTCATGGCACGGCGCACCAGATCGGAGCGGCCCAGGGAATATCCGCCCAGATCCCGGACTATCTGCATTACCTGCTCCTGATAAACTATACAGCCGTAGGTAGGCTCCAATATAGGGCGCAGCTGCTCGCAGGCATAGGTGATCTCATTCTGATTGTTTTTTCCCTTTATGTATTTTGGAATAAAATCCATGGGGCCGGGTCTGTAAAGAGATATACCCGCGATCACATCCTCAAGGGATCTGGGACGCAGCTCCTTCATGAAGGAAGCCATACCCCTGGATTCCAACTGAAAGATACCGGCACACTTGCCTGTGGATATCAGATTGAACACCTCGGGATCATTGTATTCCATCTTATCCCAGTCTATATCCACGCCCTTGTCCCTCTTTATCATTTCGATGGCATCTTTTATCACCGTCAGAGTGCGCAGGCCCAGGAAGTCCATCTTCAAAAGTCCCAGTTCTTCCACAGTTGTCATGGTGAACTGAGTGGTGATGGTTCCGTCAGAGGCCCTTGACAAGGGCACATATTCATCCGCGCTCTCACGGCAGATCACCACTCCCGCAGCATGCATGGACGTATGTCTGGGAAGACCCTCCAGACGAAGAGACATATCTATCAGATCTTTGATCCTCATATCACTGTCATAGAGATTTTTCAGTTCGGGATTTACCTCCATGGCGTGGGTCAGGGTCATATTCAGTTCATTGGGGATCATCTTGGCTATGGTATCAGCCTCCGAATAAGGAAGCTCCATAACCCTGGCCACATCCCTGATCACATTTTTTGCCCCCAGAGTACCGAAGGTGACTATCTGGACTACCTTGTCATGACCGTATTTTTCCACCACATAATCTATGACCTCGCTCCTTCGTTCATAACAGAAGTCGATATCTATATCGGGCATGGATACACGCTCAGGATTCAGGAATCTCTCAAACAGCAGGCTGTACTTTATGGGATCTATGTTTGTGATATGCAGACAGTAGGAAACTATGCTGCCCGCCGCAGAGCCTCGTCCGGGTCCTACCGGTATGCCCTTTGAACGGGCATAATTGATGAAATCCCAGACTATGAGAAAATACTCGATATAACCCATCTTTTCAATGGTCTTAAGCTCATAATCCAGTCTTTCCTTAAGCGACTCATCACCTTCCGGATATCGTTCCTTAAGCCCGTCGTAACAAAGCTTAGTCAGATAACTCTTTGCATCAAAGCCCTGAGGTACCTCGAATCTCGGAAGCTTGGTGACGCCGAATTCTATCTCCACCTGACACCTGTCGGCGATGAGCTGCGTATTGTCTATGGCCTGGGGCGCATAAGCAAAAAGAGAACGCATCTCTTCCTCGCTCTTTACGTAATACTGACCGCCCTCATAGCGCATACGGTCTTCATCCGAAAGCTTTTTCCCGGTCTGCAGGCACAGCAGTATATCATGGGGCCTCACATCATCCGCGTAAGTGTAATGAATATCATTAGTCGCCACCAAGGGTATGTCCAGCTCATTTGCAAAATTCAGGAGCACGCTGTTTACCCGGCGCTGGTCGGGGATCCCGTGATCCTGCAGCTCCAGGTAAAAATTGCCCTTGCCAAAGCAGCGCTGGTATTTAAGCGCCGCCTCCTTGGCTTCATTTATCATATTCCGCATTATATTTCTGGGAATCTCTCCCGCCAGACAGGCGGACAGGGCGATTATGCCCTCATGATATTTTTCCAGGATCTCCATATCCACCCTGGGTCTGTAATAGTATCCTTCCGTAAAACCGTTGGATACTATTTTCATCAGATTTGCATAGCCGGTATTGTTTTCAGCCAAAAGCACCAGATGATGATATTTATCTTCGGAAGCCGCCCCGCTTTTGTCAAAGCGGGAACCCGGAGCCACATATATCTCACAGCCAAGGACAGGATGGATCCCTGCCGCCCTGGCAGCCTTGTAAAAATCTATGACGCCGTACATCACACCGTGATCCGTTATGGCTGCGGCGTTCATCCCCAGCTCTTTGACACGTTTCACATATTCGGTTATCTTATTCGATCCATCGAGAAGCGAATATTCCGTATGCGTGTGAAGATGTACAAACGACATATTTCCCCCTTCTTATGTTACAAAAAAACGGGAGGACATGGCCTCCCGTTTGACTTCAGACAAGATCTTATTTCGCTGCTGCACTCTTAAGGATATCTACCTTGTCCAGCTTCTCCCAGGGGAGATCCAGATCATTTCTTCCGAAATGTCCGTAAGCAGCCGTCTGTTTGTAAATAGGTCTCCTCAGATCCAGCATCTTTATGATCCCTGCGGGACGAAGGTCAAAATTCTCTCTGACTATATTGATCAGCTTTTCATCGGAAACGGTGCCTGTACCAAAGGTATCTACTCTGACTGAAGTGGGCTCTGCCACGCCTATGGCATATGAAAGCTGGATCTCACACTTGGCTGCAAGGCCTGCTGCCACTATATTTTTAGCCACATATCTGGCTGCATAAGCTGCCGATCTGTCCACCTTTGTACAATCCTTGCCGGAGAAAGCTCCGCCGCCGTGACGGGCATATCCGCCGTAGGTGTCTACTATTATCTTACGGCCGGTGAGTCCGGCATCTCCGTGAGGTCCGCCGATCACAAATCTTCCCGTAGGGTTGATGAAATATTTGGTCTTATCATCCAGCAGCTCCTTGGGCAGGATGGGCTCAAACACATATTTCTTTATATCCTCATGGATCTGCTCCTGGGTCACATCCTCATCGTGCTGGGTGGAAAGAACCACTGCCTCCAGACGGACCGGCTTGTCATTCTCATCATATTCTACGGATACCTGGGTCTTTCCGTCGGGTCTCAGATACTTGAGAGTACCGTCCTTACGGACCTTTGTAAGCTGTCTGGAAAGCTTGTGTGCCAGATATATGGAATAAGGCATATAATCCTCGGTCTCATTGGTAGCATATCCGAACATCATACCCTGGTCACCGGCACCCGTGTCCAGATCATCCGCAAGGGATCCCGACCTGGCTTCCAGCGCCTTATCCACTCCCATGGCAATATCGGGAGACTGCTGGTCAAGAGCCACCATGACCGCACAGGAATTACCGTCCAGACCCTTTTTGCCATCATCATATCCTATATCTATAACGGTCTGTCTGACGATAGTGGGGATATCCAGCACAGCCTTTGTGGTGATCTCACCGGTCACCAGTACAAAACCGGTACAGCTCACTGTCTCACAGGCCACTCTGCTCTGCGGATCCTGCTCATAGCAGGCATCAAGTATGGCATCGGATACCATATCACACACTTTATCAGGATGTCCCTCAGTAACGGACTCTGATGTAAAAAGCTTCTTTTCGCTCATCTTTACCTCCTGTCAAAACTACTGGCTAAACATCTGCCAAAACTACTGTCATCCTGAGGAGCCTTGCGACGAAGGATCTTTTTAAAAGTATTCCCACGCTCAGAACAACCTCGTCTGAATCAACTCAACCAACCTTTAACTTAAACTTCGTCACTTCCTTCTCGCTGTCGACCAACTCTATCTGACCGCCCAGAGACTGAAGCTTGATATGAAAGTCTTCATATCCTCTTTGAATAAAATGTATATCACTGATAACGGAAAATCCGTCTGCAGCCAAAGCAGCCAGCACGAGTGCGGCACCCGCTCTCAGATCAGGTGCATTGATCCGGGCTCCTGTCAGCTCCTTCACACCCTCGATTATGGCCACATTTCCTTCGACTTTAAGATTTGCTCCCATACGGATGAGCTCATCCATGTATTTAAATCTGTTTTCAAATATGCTTTCCGTGATAACGGATATTCCCTTTGCCAGAGATAAGGTAACTCCCATCTGAGGCTGCATATCCGTGGGAAAACCCGGATAGGGAAGGGTTTTGATATGTGTACCGGTCAGTTCTCCGTTTGAAATGACTCTGACCCTGTCTCCTCTTTCCTCTACGCGGCAGCCTATTTCCGTAAGCTTTGCCGATATGGATTCCAGATGCTTGGGGATCACATTTCTGACTGTAATATCCCCGCCTGTCACTGCCGCAGCCATCATAAAAGTACCGGCTTCGATCTGATCGGGGATCACTGAATACTCGGTGCCGTGGAATTTGTCCACTCCTCTGATACGTATGACATCCGTACCTGCACCTCTGATATTGGCTCCCATGCTGTTGAGAAAGTTCGCCACGTCTACCACGTGAGGCTCTTTGGCTGCATTTTCTATGATAGTCTTTCCGGAAGCCATGGCCGCAGCCATCATTACATTTATGGTAGCGCCCACCGTAACTACATCCATATAAATATGGCTGGCGGTGAGCTTTTCCGCTACTGCCCTGATACGGCCTCTGTGGATATCCGCCTTTGCACCCAGAGCCCTGAAGCCCTTCAGATGCTGGTCCACCGGACGGCTTCCTATATTACAGCCGCCGGGAAGAGCCACTTCCACCTTCTTATATTTGCCCAAAAGTGCGCCTACCAGATAGTAGGAGCCCCTGATCCTCTTAATATAATCATTGTCGACTACAAGATCCGTGATCTGTGAAGCATTTATCCTCACGGTATGGCGGTCGGTCCTGTCAATAATGACACCTATCTCCGCCATGGCCTGCAGCAGCACATTTATATCCCGGACATCCGGCAGATTTTCTATTGTGACTGTCTCGTCGGTCATGATCGCCGCAGCGACTATGGCGAGGGCGGCGTTTTTGGCACCGGCTATCTCCACCTCACCGACAAGGGGCTTACCGCCCTTTATCACATACTGTTCCATCCGTAAAATCTCCAAAATCTGTGGTTTGTCTAAAAAACACACAACCACCATTATACCACAGAGTTTGTTTTTGTAAACAAGAAAAACTCTCTCAGATCACCTGGAAGATCCACAGCAGGATAACTATGATCCCGAGAAGATTGATGCCCAGCATACAGATGAGCGCCAGAAGCATACCCTTAATGGAAGAAAGCTTCTCTCCCGTATTTGTGTTGAGCAGGGATGACACCGTGTCATTGACGATCTTTTTCGTATTTTCACTCTCATCCCGAAGATTATCCTTAAGAGCGGAATTAATGCTGACATCCAGGACATTGCGCAGGTTCTGGTCACGGCTGGCCGCATCGGCATCCATTTTTTCATTCTGGGTACGGAAGCTCTCTTCCAGCACCGCCTGGACATTTTTATATACCTTTACGCTTTCCTTATGCATATGATCGGAAAGTTCTTCCGTGGATCTGTTGATGGTTTCGGTCAGTTCCTGCTTCACCGCTGAACCGGAAGCATTGACCGCCCCTGCCACGCCGGCATCCTCTTTCTCGAAGCCTGCGATTATATTGTCGGAAAGCTCATTCTTTGCCACACTCAGGGCAGCCAGGATATCAGACTTGTATTCCCGTATCTTTTCGTCTACGACCCGGGCTATCTCATCTTTCGATACCGGAACGACCTTGTTCGCCTGGATCTTTTCCTCTACAACCCCTGCTATCTCTTCTTTCGATACCGGAATGACCTTGTTTTCCTGTACCTTTTCCTCAACGATCTGAGCAATCTCTTCCTTTGATACAGGCTCTATCCTGTTCTCACGGATCTTCTCGGACAGGATGCGGGCGATCTCCTCCTCGGACACGGGAACGATCTGGTTCTCACGGACCTTACCTGCTACCGCTTCCGCAATATCCGATATCTCCAGCTTCTGAGCTGCCAGTGTAACTGCCATATCCGCAGCTACCGCAGCTGCTATATCCTCCTTGGAAACAGGCTCCGTCCTGTTCTCACGGACTATCTCCTCTACGACCCGGGCTATCTCTTCCTTCGATACGGGCTCTGTCCTGTTTTCACGGACTATTTCCTCTACAACCCCTGCGATCTCTTCTTTGGATACCGGGATGACCTTGTTTTCCTGTACCTTTTCCTCAACGATCTGAGCGATCTCTTCCTTTGATACAGGCTCTACCCTGTTCTCACGGATCTTCTCGGACAGGATGCGGGCGATCTCCTCCTCGGACACGGGAATGATCTGGTTCTCACGGACCTTCCCCGCTACCGCTTCCGCGATCTCCGATATCTCCAGCCTCTGGGCTGCCAGTGTAACTGCCATATCCGCAGCTACCGCAGCTGCTATATCCTCCTTGGAAACAGGCTCTGTCCTGTTCTCACGGACTATCTCTTCTACGACCCGGGCTATCTCTTCTCTGGATACAGGCTCTGTCCTGTTTTCACGGACTATTTCCTCTACAACCTGTGCTATCTCTTCCTTTGACACAGGCTCTGTCCTGTCTTCACGGACCTTTTCAGCTACCGCTTCCGCGATCTCCGATATCTCCAGCTTATGGGAATCAAGCGTCTCTGCCAGAGTATCCGCTACTTCTCCTGCTATTTCCTCCTTTGATGCAGGGGCTCTCAGCGATACTGCCAAAGCCGCCGCCACAGCCTCCGCTATACCCTCCTCGGATATCGGCGCGCCCTGGTCCTGTCTCACCCTGTAAGCCACTTCTTCTGCTATCTCGGAAACCACTTCCTCGGGCAGACGTGACTGCTGAGACTGCTTTGCTATTATCTCTGTCAGGCTCTCCTGAACTGCGTAATTACCGGAATTGATGGCATCCGAAAGATCGTTCTTGGTAGATGCAAGGGCAGACATGATCTCTTCCGAAGCAGACATCCTCTCCGCTACGGAATCAATAAGATCCTCTCTGGTAAGATATTCGTCCTGAAGGCGGGTAATGATCTCCGTCAGTTCTTCCTTGGTCGCATGGCCGTTCATGCTTATGGCATCCGAAAGATCGTTCTTGGTGGATGCCAGGGCAGACATGATCTCCTCGGTAGCGGAAAGCCGGGCTGTATTTCCCTCATCATTGCTGTGGGTGATCATCTCCACATACATGGAATTTGAATCATTGACACTCTTGACTACGCTCGTCTTTAAATCCTCGACGATCTGATCCCGAAACAGCGCAAGCCTCTCGTCTATGATCTTTTCCAGCTCGGAATTATCCACAGCAGGTGCAGCAGTCTGTGACTGTGAACTCTGCTCATAATCTCTTCCTGCTCCCCGGTCCTGGGATGCATTGATCCTGTCGGATAGTTTGTCAAAAAAATAGTCCATACTTACCCCTTTGCAAAACTGCCTGCTTAGTTAATCAACTAAACTCACGAACAAATTAAATAGCTGTTTTCGTTATCCGGTATAATAACGCACAATCAGATTAGATGATACCATATTTTCAGTATATTTACAATGACCTTACCTGTTCATTCAGATCCATCATTTTGGCGTCCAGATCTGACACCATTTCGGCACAGGAACGCAGGTCACGCTTTATATGCTCCGGAACATTATCAAAGAATTTGTAATTGATCTTGTGTTCCAGAGTAGCCCAGAAATCCATGGCCACGGTACGTATCTGGATCTCAACTTTCGTCTCCACGGCACCGTTGGACAGATAGATGGGAACCGTCACTATCATGTGATAGCTCTTATAGCCGCTTTCCTTGGGATTCTTGATATAATCCTTTATAAACAGGACATGTATATCCGACTGGGAAGAGAGCATATCCGCTATCCTGTATATATCGGAGGTGAAGGAACAGATAACCCGGACCCCGGCTATGTCATTCACATATTTGACCATATTTTCCGTGGTGGATTCATACCCCCGCCGCTTCAGCTTCCTCACTATGCTCTCGGCACTCTTAAGTCTGGTTTTTACGTGTTCTATGGGATTATACTGATGTGCATGCTGGAATTCATCGTTCAGGATCTCCAGCTTGATATTGATCTTCTTTAATGCGGAATTGTACAGCAGCATCACCGTGCTCCAGCTGTCAGCATCTTCAAAGATATGGATCGCATTTTCCATTGTATTTATATGCGCTTCATTATTTGCGTTCATTGTACCGTACCCCTTGCAAAAAAACATAAGCAACAAATTTAATTATACCACAGTCCGTCCTGTCAAAAAACATGAAAAATAAAAAACTCCCCACAAAATGAGGAGTGCCGCGAACCCCTCTCAGAGTCCGCGGCTATTATGAAAAAATCTATCTACTATACCTTCTCTTCTCTCTTCGTTCAACTTGATAAAACTATAACAAAAAAATATGAACAAAGTATGAACAGCAAGTAAACATATAGTGAAATTTTACAAAAAACCATTTTTGCGCTCTTGTGTTTATGTTAATTTTTACCACAAGATGTCGTGTCTTACAGGCAGATTATACATTTTACAGTGTTCCAAGAAGCTCTTTGGCCTCCTGCTGCAGATCCAGCGTACGGTCTGCAACCATCAGTTCATCCTGATGTTTTTCATAGTCCGGGCTGCCGAAGCGGGCGATAAATTTTGAACTGTGGGGATTTACCGTAAGTTCAGTCACCAGTATCAGCATTTCATTGTCCCCCTCGAAGGCTTTTTCACAGAAATCAAACAGATTATGAAGGGAATCCGAGATCTCCTGACTTTGAGCCTTAAGCTCCTTCACCCTGCCGTTGAAATCCGATTTTATATACTCATAAGGATTTTCCTGTGTCACGCCTTTTTTGCCCAGCTCATCCAGCAGGATCAGCAGACCTTTTAGCTTTGCTTCCTCCTCGCCGGAAAGTGAATTTGCCTTTCCCAGTCCCGTCAGCCTGGCTCTGAATGAAGCCTGCGCTTTATCCAGCTTATCCATGAGTTCCTTTGCGTCCAACGCATCACAGGATTTGAGGACAGGCGCCGCAGCCGCATACATATCCGCTGTCCTTATATTATCCCTCATATCGGTTATGACCTTATCCATGAGCATGGACAAAAGTGACAGCCTCTCGTCAAAAGCAGCGGCCAGAGCCCGTTTCACCACATCTTCCCCCGCTTCTCCCTTGAGGATCTTCGCCACCTGATACTCCTGTTTATATTTGTTATAAAGTTCATAGTATGCTCCGAATTCCCTGACCACTTTCTCATTTTTCAGATACTGCCCTATGAGTTCATCATCAGCCAGTCCGCCCTCTTCCTCGATGAGACAGATGATCTCGGACAGATCCTCCCAGCCTCTGGCGGTGACGTAGGATCTGCCCCTGGCACTGTTTTCGATCTTGTAAAAATACTCCCTCTTCATATCCAGAAAATCCGTGATCGCGGGATGCAGACGGCTGACAGTTGCATATTCCCTGAATACCGAATAATCCGGTTCCACTTCTATCACCTTAAGGCGGTCCAGTACCGCCACGTCAAACTCCCTGACCGACTTGTTGAACTCCGGAGGATTCCCCGCAGTTACTATCACCCAGCCCTCAGGAACCTTATGCCTTCCGAAGACTTTATACTGAAGAAACTGGAGCATGGAGGGATACAGGGTTTCGGACACACAGTTTATCTCATCGAGAAACAGGATACCTTCCCGGATCCCACTGTCCGCCATGATCTCGTACACGGAAGCGATGATCTCACTCATGGTATATTCAGTCACGTCGAAATGTTCCCCTTCATACTCCCTCTCCCTTATAAAGGGCAGTCCTATGGCTGACTGTCTGGTATGATGGGTCATGGAATATGAGACCAGCGCTATACCCAGTTCCTGGGCTATCTGCTCCATGATGGCGGTCTTGCCCACTCCGGGCGCTCCCAACATGAATACAGGGCGCTGTCTCACCACAGGGATACAGTAATCGCCCAGTTTATTCTTTTTGAGATACATCGATACAGTCTGCTTTATTGAATCCTTCGCCTGTTTTATGTTCATATTTTCTCCCTTTTAAGATTCTTCGCTACGCCAGCTGCTCCTCATCCAGCACCACCGGTATCGCCCACCAGGGAGCCTCCATACGGTGCTCATCTTCGTTCAGAAATGCAAAGATACAATCGTACTCCGGAGCCTTTTCAGGGTAGATCCCATATCCATCGGTAAAATAGATCACTCCCTTAAGATCCGTGAATTCCTCTTTTTCGATCAGATCGTCTATGTATGAAAAAGCAGGCCTGAAATCCGTACCTCCAAAGCCCACAAAACTTCCGTTTTTTATGAACTCATCAAAATCCGACTGAATGGCGATCCTTGTATCCGACTGGACTTCATTGTCACACTGAAGGATATGTACATTCACCTTCTGGAAAAAGCTCTCACTGTTGTGGATTATGGCGTAGGTTTTTGCCAGAAAGCTCCTGATGATATCCCCGCGGCAGGAGGCTGAAGTGTCCAGCACTATCACAAAATCCCTGATCTTTTTGGTATCCCGGAATTCCAACGGCTCGATCAGAGGCATTTTATCATAGTGCTCCAGGCCGTAGGTATAATATATGTAATCAAACTCATCCTCGCTGACCTTCATCTCTTCCCCTCTGGCACAGAAACGCTCCAGCAGCGCACCGTAATCCTGCCTGTCCTTAACGGCTTCTTCCAGATTTTTGATGAGGCTCTCCACACCGACACGTCCCCTGGAAAAAGATTTCAGCTCAGCCTTTATCCTTTCGTTTATCTTCTTCCATTCCTGCTCGGAGATCTCCAGCTTTTCCTGCTCCCTCCAGTACACATGATCGTCCCTGGCAAAAAGTCTCTTAAATTCGGATACGGAAGATGGCGGATTTAACAGGAAATACTTATATATTCTCTCGGCACTCATATATTCCACGCCTTTTTTAAGACCCTTCAGACGCATTTTACGCTCATCATCTCCCAAAAGGGCCAGGGCAGGAACTTCCATTTCCATTATCATATTTTCCACGGCGATATCACAGGCCAGATCCCAGAGCTCGGCGTTTAATTTATCAGAATTAAAGCTGTGATTAAAAATGAAATGCAGAATGATATGCAGATATATCCTGGCTGTTGAAGCAGGATCCTTTGAATACTGTTCTATGATATAAACAGGCTCATAAAAGATCTCCTTCCCGTTGCAGGCTACGGTCCTCTGACCTCGCCTGCCCCGGACGGGAAGCTTCAAAAGCGCTGCATCCATGAACCTCATATTAATGATTATGGTATCAGATGCCAGACGCCAGAGTTTTTTTGCGAAGGGATCTATTTTTTCATTATCCATGTTAATACCATATACGGCCGCCGTCATCCCGGGCGATGATCCATCGCCCTGCTGCTTTGGATAACAGATCACTTACATGTATTGACCACTCCTATGAACAGCGGCATGTAATTATCATCTGTAAGCATATAGATAAAAGGTCTGTCAAAGATCACATATTTCCTGGGAGGCGTATTTCCCACGGAAGTGGCTTTTTCAAAGATAGCCGTAGCCGCAGCTGCCTTTGCTCCGGTGCGGTCCACCTTTACATGAGTCTTGTGGATAACGGAATCTATATACAGTAATTCTTTTTTATCCTTGAGCATATTTGTAAAATCAGCGTTTCTGAATGCATGCTTTATACCCATCTGTGACAGCGGCTCATTGAGATGGGCCTCATATTCATACTCAAATTCCGGGAATTCCGTGGTCAGCTCATATTTATGACTGATATTTGCCTCTATACCCGCCATCATATCCGCATCACATTCAGCGAGATAATCCGTAAGGCTCACCCCTTTATCGGGAAGGATAGCTATGAACTTACCTTTGCCCTCGGTCAGATCACGGATGATACCGTCACCCTTTTTATATCTGAAATAAGTGGAATTCTCATGATCGATAAGCCTGGTGACCTTTTCTGTCCCTCCCTTTGAATTGGTAAAATCGGCATTTTCCTTAATATGTTCATCATCAAAAGGAACATCCCATTTGCCTTCCATGTAAAGAGCGTTTACCAGCACGGCCCTCACATCCTGATCCAGGTCGTCCACGATCTTCTTTATCATGTCATGGGTATTCTCGGCCACAAAGCTGTTGATCTCATCCCCGGATTTTTCGGTGAAGCGTGCACAGTTGATGCTGGCGCTGTAATAGGTCTCCACATTCTTTCTGAAATCATCCTCCACCTCTAAGCCGTTGACCCAGATACCGTTTGCCAGATTAGTGGTAAATCCGTTTCCGGACAGACTCCTTAAATGATCGGAGCAGGCGCCTATATCCTCATTGAATTTACCGATCGAAGCTCCGTCAAAAAGAGCCTTTTCAATCTCGGAAAGGGTCTCTCCCTTTGCTCCGTTGGCGGCCATTCCCATGGCGTTCTCAATGGAATATGAAGAAATTGCCAGGTTCTTGCCGGCCTTGATGTCAGCGCTGATCTTAGCTGTTTTGAGAAGATCCAGATTTACCGCGTTAAGGTTTTTCCTGATGCCTGTATCCTTGGCATCTACCTGCGGTTCGGGATCATCGTCCTTTTTCTTATTGGGATCATTGGTAAAAGTTCCCTTGTAATTCCTGATCCCGGTTATGGTATACGTATTGCCGCTGATGGTAGACTGATAATCCTTCTTTGACAGCTTAACCTGCTTATCTCCCAGGGTGACCACCACCTTCTTAACCTTCGAAGCATTTTTATTCAAAGTGACCACAGGCTTCAGGTCATTGAGATCCGCCGGTTCTATATTAAAATATACCGGAGATTTTTTAAGTTCCTTATTGACGTCTTTTACCAGTGCCTTCTGCTCGGGTGTGGCATCACCGGACGCCTTAAAACCAAGAATGATGCAGGGGAGCTTTTTTTCGGATGTGGCCACGTTCTTATTGTTCTTCACTTTTATCTTAGGCTCGGCAAAATCCAAAGCCGGAGAATTGATACGGAAAACCAGATCGCACACCGTATTTTTCTTCACGGAAGGGATATTATCCTTTCCCTTCCAGACAAAGCCGGACATATGCTTTTTCCCATTATAAACAACACTTTTCCCCGAGGGAAAAGCAATATCCAGAGAAACAGACGCCACGTTCAGCGTCTGCCCTGTGGCAGCAGTCCCGGCATATATCAAAGAATTGATATCCAGCATCAGACTGCAGATCAAAATAAGTGCCATGATCTTTTTTATTTTGTTTATCTTCATGATTCGTCTCCTTGCTCAGACACACGCCTTCGAAAGACAAAAGCATAACCTTCTGAGAACTTTGTCAGGATCCGTCAGACCTCAAACAACAGATCCCCGTAGGAAGGCATGGGCCAGAAGTCCTTATCCATTATAGTCTCCAGCTCATCCACGGGTTTTCTCAAATCCTCCATTGCCCTGTTGACCTCATCCTTATAATATACGGCCTGATCATGACCATGCTCCATGGCCACGCCCTTATCCGTCACCTGTACCAGCTTTGTGAGCGCTGCTTTAGCCTCAGCGGAAAGCCTGATCACTTCATCCAGCATTTCCTTTGCCACGTCAGCATCTCCTCCTGCCAGCTTTATGGAATTAACCGTATCGGCCAGAACTCCCGAATACCTGACCACCGAAGGTATAAGCGTCTTGCCTGCTATATCTATCATGGTACGGGCCTCGATATTTATGGCCTTTGCATAAGCCTCATACTGGATCTCCGCTCTGGAACGCAGCTCGGCCTCCGTATAGATCCCGAATTTTCCGAACAGCTTGATGGATTTATCCGTTACCAGGGACGGAATGGCATCCACCATGGAAGGCAGATTGGGCAGGCCGCGCATTTCGGCCTCCTTCACCCATTCATCGGAATAGCCGTTTCCGTTGAACACAACCCTCTGATGCTTCGTCAGATACCTTTTTATCATGTCATGAACACAGGCTTCCAGATTTTCCGACTTTTCCAGCTCGTCACAGGCCTCGGCAAAAGCTTCCGCCACAATGGTATTAAGAACGGTATTGGGAGCCGCTATGGAATCCGATGATCCCACCATACGGAATTCAAATTTATTTCCCGTAAAGGCAAAGGGAGACGTGCGGTTTCTGTCCGTCGCATCCTTCATAAAGTCCGGAATGGTCTTTACTCCCGTATCCATCACCTCTCCCTTGAGAGAGCTGGTGGCTGCTCCTGTATATATGAGCTGATCCATCACATCCTGAAGCTGGTCGCCCAGATAAATGGATATGATGGCAGGAGGCGCTTCATTCGCTCCCAGTCTGTGATCATTACCCACATCCGCTGCGGACTCTCTCAACAGGTCCGCATGTACATCTATCGCTTTTATTATACATGAAAGCACCAGCAAAAACTGTACGTTTTCATGGGGAGTTTTTCCGGGATCCACCAGGTTGATACCGTCATCTGTGACCAGTGACCAGTTATTGTGCTTACCGGAACCGTTCACTCCCGCAAAAGGTTTTTCGTGGAGCAGACAGGTCAGGCCCTGACGCTCAGCCACTTTTTTCAACGTCTCCATCACCAGCTGGTTATTATCCACGGCCACATTTACCGTGGCATAAATGGGGGCTATCTCATGCTGAGCGGGAGCCACCTCATTATGCTGTGTCTTTGCCGCAACCCCCAGCCGCCAAAGCTCACGGTTTACCTCTCTCATAAATTTTGCCACCCTGGCCCTGATCGCACCGTAATAGTGGTCATCCAGTTCCTGGCCCTTGGGGGGCATGGCACCGAACAAGGTACGGCCTGTATATATCAGATCCTTCCTCTGAAGATATTTTTCACGGTCCACCAGAAAATACTCCTGCTCAGGTCCTGCAGAAGGTGTCACCTTCTTTGAAGTAGTATTTCCGAAGAGTCTCAAAAGCCTCAGTGACTGTGTATTGATAGCCTCCATGGAACGAAGCAGAGGAGTCTTTTTATCCAGGGATTCCCCGGTATAAGAACAAAAAGCCGTGGGTATGCAGAGCGTCGCTCCTGCCGCATCATGTCTTACAAAAGCGGGAGAAGTACAGTCCCAGGCAGT
>JAEEGL015458592.1_pt1 | contig 32336 bp, 27 predicted proteins | sample 9134231 | NCBI WGS metagenome assembly JAEEGL01 (sample SAMN16246548, study PRJNA631951) | gut metagenome | biome: gut microbiome; feature: rumen; material: fiber-attached | host: Bos | place: Iran: Karaj | collected 2018-10 | reverse complement strand
GGAAGATGGGGTGAGGTGGAAAAAGAAAAAGGTCCGGTGGACCTTTTTCCCACCGAACCGACCGACGAGGCACTTGTGCCGAGGAGATCTGAACCCACTGGGTTCAAGAGCTCCTCGGCACGAAATCAAAAAAGGGTTAAGCCGTCAGGCTTAACCCTTTTGATTTCGTGCGGAAGATGGGACTTGAACCCACACGATGTAACCATCACAAGATCCTTAGTCTTGCTCGTCTGCCAATTCCGACACTTCCGCGCAGCAACATCTCTCGATGTCACAAATGGTATGTTATCATTTTGATTTTCATTCGTCAACCCGAAAAATACAATTTTTCGGCGGATTTTTGAAATTAATACGGAAGCCTTCCAATACCCTCAAATCGGACATTCCACCTACCGTCCTCAGGGAATCCGGGATGGCTTTCCCCGGTGCTGTCGCATCCTGCGCACATAAGCGCCATGCAAAGTAATAAAGCGCCGTTACCGGGCAGATACAGGGGTAATTCTTCTCTCGTACCCTGCCGGTTGTTGCCGCTTAAAACATACCGGTTATTGGGGCTGTCCTTAAGGAGCAGGTCAACGGCCAGATCGCTCTTACCAAGAAGCGCCGCACACATCGCCATCATACCATAATCCCATCCCCACAGGGAATCCTCATCCCAGCATTCCAGCACTTTGTTTAAGGTATTCTCCATCAGTTCCGGATCGATGCGATCCGTTCTTATCATGCCATAGGTCATCAGCATGGAAGGATGGTCAAAAGCATACTTATCAAAGGTATCCGGTGCAGCAGAATGCGCAATATACAGACCATCACTTAAGGGTGCAGGGATCATCTGCTCTGCTACATCGCTCCATAGGGCAGGAATCTCCATATTAAGGCGCTTATTCCATTCCATGGCGATCCGCATGCCAAAAGACCAGTACTCCACTTCAAAAGCAGGATTTTTCGTCTCTTCCGGCTTATGGCATTCCTGTACCGGGATCAGAGGAGCGCTTAACTGATACAGTCCCTTGCTGTCCTTATTGGCATAATCTGCCATAAAATCCGCGGTTTCCTTTACTAACAGATAGTTGTCCCGTAAGAAGGCTTCGGAATCTTTTTGCTCCGAGCATCTGCAACGATATACCAGTTCCAACAGATAAAGGATATGGGGCTGCTGCCAGATCAGGAGCGGCCCTACAGGCGAAGGCGCATCCACGGCTCCGGGGCCTGTCATCTTTGGCCATCGGGCTCCGCGAAATCCGTTTCGCTCCGCATTCTTCCTTGCGGCAGACAGTTTCCTCCGAAACCAGCTGATGGACTTTTCCAGAAGATCTGCTCTGCCAAACAGAGGAAGCCAGGCTTCCTGCCAGAAATACATTTCCAGATGTGCCTTCCCGTACCAGCTGTTACAGGTAAGCCCCGTCTCCTGCGGCGGGAGGGAGCCTGCACTGTTGACCGCCAGAAGGTACTGGCTGCGCACTACTCTTCTTTCCAGCTTTCTTGCTCTTTCATCGGTACAATCAGAGAAATCAATGACACCGGTCTTATCCCAAAAGTCCTTCCAATAGGAAGCGGACTTACGGATCACGGAAAAATAGTTGGCCGGATGCTCAACCGCCACCATTTCGTTAAAGGTAAGAGAAAAGGTCAGTTCCTCCTCTTTTTCTCCGTAGCCGGGTAACAGCAAAAAGGTATGGGGCGCTACCTGAACTACCTTCGCGTCCCCGGAGTATGTCACATAATAACTGTCCAGATCCAGGTAGCAGCTAAAGGTTTTGTGCTCCGGATCATATTCTGTCGTATAGGCATCGTCCTTATCCCAGGCGGCACCGCTTATGTCACTGCTTCCATAAGGAAAAGATAAGAGCACGCCAAAGCGCTTTGCTTTTATCCCCTTACTGTAGATTCCAAAGGCAAAGGCATCTTCGCTTCCCGCACAGCAGGTCTCCACTCGAAAAGGAATCTGGTCAATGGAAAACTTGCTGTCGATAATGCCGTTTTCCATATGCAGCGTCTGGCGGATCCCCTTAATGCGCTCCTTATCGATCTCTGCATACCGCGGCTCGTCCCCTGCCATTTCTTCCGGGAACAGCTCAATTAACCCCACGCGGATCAGATCCTGGCGATGGGGATTTTGCCGAAGCCACTCATAGACCTCTTCGTTTCCTTCTGTTTTTTCGGTAGGATAAAATACCTTGCGGTTAATATGGCGATAGGCGGTTTTATGTACATCACTCCGGGAATAGGCATAGCGCTCCTTTGATACCGGCGTGGTATGCCAGCCCCACCCCGAAAGGGTGCAAAGGGGCATATGATGTTCCTGATAATGGGAATATAACGTCTGCATACCGGTCACATCGACGGTGAAGGCGATCTCGCCGTTACCTACCGAAAGAGGACTGGTTACATCGATAGAAGTTAAGGTTGGATTATTACGGATTACCAGAGCGTTACGATCGATCTTTGCTGTCATGATACTCCATTTTATGGGGGCATATTTTATTTGTCAACTTGCATCATAAGGGTTAACTTTTTGTGAACAAAGGCCGATATTCTTGATAGAAAAGACGATCTGTGTTACATTACAGGTAACAAGAGGTATATGTTTCGCTGCATGGATGCGGCCATTGTCAAAGGAGTGATACTATGTCGATCAATATACCGCAAAGAAATAATTATTCCACTTTGTTCTCTTCTCTTCCTACTTACAGGAACAATGTAAATGCCAATGTAAATTCCTTAAGCTCTCTTCTTTCCGACTATTCTTCCATCAAAGGCGGAAGCTACGGAAAGTTAATGAAGGCTTATTACAGTGAGGTCTCCACTACCAAGAAGACTTCCTCTTCCACTACGAAAAAGACCGATACCACGGAAGAGACCACAGAAAAAGAAGAAAGTGCAGTTTCCAAGCTTGCTACTTCCTACACCAGTTCCGGGACGGCTACGAAAAATGCCGTTGCGGCCAGTTTGTTTGATTCCAGCATCTGATGCCGGATCTTTCACAGCAAAAATATACGGATGCTTTCCCAAACGGGAAGCATCCGTTTTTTTAATGTTCTATAAATGCTGCGCTCTGCCCTTCTACCAGGCACCGTCCATTCTGAAGGCTTGCTTCTCCACTGATATACAACAGCCTCCCGTTCTCTACGACGACCTCCCTGCTTTCCATAGTCGGATTGATGATCACCGTGATCTCCTGCTCGTCGCATTTTCTCTTTAAGACCAGCGGATATCCCGTTTCCACAAACTCCACCTTTGCATTACTTTGCAACGCAATGTTATCAAGGCGAAGGCGGATCAGCCTTTGTACTTCTCTGTATAATGAAGATTCCTCTTCCAACTGACTTTTCACATCCGGTCTGTAGGGATCCGGGTCGATGGGTATATATAATCTTTCAGGAGCCGCGGAAGAAAAGCCCGCGTTAAGTTCCTTATTCCACTGCATCGGCGATCGGGAACCGGTCCTTTGATAGCCTCCTTCTTTTGAAACAAGGCCCTCCACATAATGCATACCGATCTCATCTCCATAATAAATAAACGGAGCTCCCGGCATAGACAGCAAAAAGCAAAAGGCCAATTTTAATTCTTTTCCGCATAGCCTCCTTGCTAATCGGTCAATATCGTGATTCCCCGAAGGAATACAGATCAGCCCTTTTCCTCCTGAAGCCTCCACACTTTTATAGTAGCGTTTTGCATATTCTGAAAAGTCCCCCTTCCCTCTGGATGAAAAGTAAGGTTCCTCACATCGAAACAGTTCCTCATAATGCGTTCCCTGTTCCATGAGCTGAAAATCCATATAGAAACCGCCTCTCAAGGATTGATCCGGATTGCCCCATTCCGAAACCATAGCCGCTTCCGGAAACTCTTCATCCAGAAAGAGGCGTATCTTTTTCCATAGAGCTATATTTCCGCTTCTCTCCTCATCATCGTTCTTCACGCACCATGCAGCCATATCGACGCGAAAACCGTCACATCCCATCTTAAGCCAGAAGCGCATGATATCTTTCAGTGCTTCCAATGTAGCAAGCGGCCCACTATCTTCCATTCCCTGTTGCCAGCTATGCTCTATATGATAATAGCCATAGTTTAACGCCGGCTGAGAAGAGAAAAAATTCAGAATGGCGCATCCGTCCCGATCGGAGATCCCGCGGAGCGTATTCATACCATCCGTGTTCATAAATACATGATCCGTCCAGATATATCGATCCGTATACGCATTCTCTTTAGTTTTCATAGATTGCTTAAACCAGGGATGTTCCACCGAAGTATGCCCCGGTACCAGGTCAAGGATAATATGCATCTGCCTGCTGTGAACCTCTGCAAACAGCCTTTTCAGGTCTTCATTTGTTCCATAGCGAGGTGCAACCTGTTTATAATCCCGGATATCATACCCCGCGTCATTAAAGGGAGAGTCAAAGCAGGGATTGATCCATATGGCATTACAGCCCAGTTCCCTTATATAATCCAATTTTTCAATGATCCCCGGCAGATCTCCGATTCCGTCTCCGTTACTGTCCTTAAAGGATTGAGGATAAATCTGATAAAAAACCGCATTATCCAGCCACTTAGGTTGCTTCTTCGTCATATTGTATTTGTTCCTTTCCGTATCGTTATTGCACATTTTTGTACTACAAGAAGCCAAGGCACTGTATGGTAGCATTTGTCTGATATCGTCAAGGATAATTAACAACCTTTTACAGAACCAATAGCATTTTCTTCTGATAAATGTAATACTTATAAAGTAACCGCGTAAATCTATGATATCGATATTGTTTGTACGATACCTACATGTAGCAAAAAGCAGATCGCAGATCGGAATTTTCAAACTCATGTAGTTAATGTACAAATAATGACGTTCCTTTCCATTGTCGGTCTGTCATGCCGGTTCTATGATGAAGATGCTTCTATAGGGCAAAACAAATCAACAAAGGAGAATATGAAATGAAAAAAAGATTCTTAAGACTTCCCTCTTTTCTAATGATCACTATGTTGACTCTGTCCTGTCTCGCAGGATGCGGCAAGGCAGAAGAACAGCCTGCTACCACTCCTGCTCCTGCAGAAGAAGTTGCCAAAAGTGACGCTGCTCCTATTGCAGATGATGAAGAGATCACATTGACTTTCTGGCACACCTATGGTGATGCAGAAGAAGAACAGTTTAAAAACGAAGTACTTCCCTTATGGGAACAGCTTCATCCAAATATTAAGATCGATGCGGTAAGACAGGATGGCGGTCAGTTCCATCAGATGATCGTTACTTCTTTCGGAACCGGTATGAGTCCCGACGTAGCCAGAGTCGATATCGCCAACATTGCTGCCTATGCCAAACAGGGTGGTCTGGTCGCTTTAAGTGATTATTCCGACTTTGCATCCATTTCCTCTGATTACATGGATGCACCTTTATCCACCAATCTCTATCAAGGAAAATATTACGGTCTTCCTTTGGATACCAACTGTAAGGCAGCCGTTATCAACACCGCTGTCATGGGCGAGCTTGGCATTGACGGTGCTCCAAAGACCATGGAAGAGTTTATTGAAGCCGCCAGGGAACGTGGTTCCTATTCTCTGAATGTTTCCGGCGTAGGTGATTGGGATATGTATCCTTACTTCTGGCTCTTTGGCGGTCAGCTGACCGACGAGGGCTTTACCAAGGCATCCGGGTATCTGGACAGTGAAGCAAGTATCAATGCCATGAAAGAGATCATTGCCCTGCATGATGAGAAAGTACTTACCATCAGAGATATTGATGGATCCGTCGATGCATGGGATGGCATCAACAGCGAATACGCTATGTTCTTTGAAGGTCCCTGGTATTTCGGTTCCTATGAAGATTGTGAAGCAAAGGGTATCATCGCATCCACGATCCCTTCCTTTAACGGCAACAGTGCTTCTGTAGTAGGTGGTGAAGATATCGCCGTATTTGCTACCGGCAAGCATCCCGATGCATCCTATGAGTTTGCAAAGTTCATGACCAGTAAGGAAGTTCAGCTGGCCATGTTAAAATCCGGTCAGCTTCCGATTCTTAAGTCTCTCACTAATGACGAAGCGATCACCAGTAATCCGGTTTGGTCCGTATACATGCAGCAGCTTGCTTCAGCAAAGGCTCGTATTCCTTCTCCTAACAATTCTGCGATTCAGGAGATCTGGAGCGAGACCGTTACCAATATCTTTATCGATGGTATTGACCCGGAAACTGCATTAAAGGATGCCGCTTCCCGTATTGATGAACAGTTGCAGTAATCAGTAAAAAAGTGAGCCGCGATGATCTATGAAAAGTTTGCGGCTCACTTTTCTCCGGAGAAAACAGTGAAAATCAGACATTTTTCCATGAAGAAAATCAAAAAGGGTCTGAAGGGATGGCTGATCGCTTCTCCCTTTGTATTACCGGGTCTGATCCTGGTGGGATTGTTTATCTTATATCCCATGTTGTTTACCATACGCATTTCCCTTTCCCAGTATCAGATCGTTCAGGGAGATATCACGTATATTGGTCTGCAGAATTTTAAGAAGATCCTTTCCGGCGGTTCCCGTTTCTGGTATGCCTACCGCAATAATATCCTTTATGCCGTTGTAACCGTCCCCTTCATCATTTTAGGCGGTATGGTATTCTCCTATCTGATCAATAATCTGAAACACGGTAGCAGTATCTTTCGGGTAGGCTTCTATCTGCCGGTGATTACTTCCTGGGTGATCGTAAGTCTCGTATTCCAATATATGTTTAATAATTCCGATCGCGGACTGATCAATTATCTTCTGGTAGACGTCTTTCATCTGATGGATGATTATGTTCCCTGGCTTCTCAGAGAATGGTCCGGCAATGCCGCTATCTGGTTAATGGGTATCTGGAAAAATATGGGATGGGCCATGCTGATCTATCTGGCTGCTTTGCAGGGTATCTCAAAAGATTACTACGAGGCAGCAAAGCTGGATGGTGCGGGACTTTGGAAGTCGTTCCTTTATATCACGATTCCCTGCCTTCGGCCGACCACCTTCTATGTTATGGTCAACATGATCATCGGATCCTTTAATGTATTCATCCAGGTCATGATGCTTACCAGCGGCAATCCCAATGGCAAAACCGCAACCCTCCAGTATTTACTGTACGATAAAGCCTTCAACCAGTTTGAATTCGGAGAAGCTTCCGCCATCGGTCTTTTCTCCGCAGTTTCCATCGTTATACTGACGTTGCTTCTGAACCGTACACTGAAACTGGATTCGGTGGAAAAGGAGAATTGATGGTATGAAACACAGCAAAACCTTCTCTTACTATCTGGGACAGATCTTCCTCTGGCTTTTCCTGGGATGTGCCTTATTTGTTTTTTCCATCCCCTTTTTATTTATGATCGCGAATTCCTTCGAAGAGTTCAGCTATGTTCTTCCTTATCCTCCGCGGATCTTTCCGTCATCCCTTAACTTTGATGCGTACAAATATGTACTGCACTTAGAGCTCTTCGGGACCGCTCTGTACAACAGTGTCGTAAATACTCTTTTGACCGTTGTCCTGGTCGTGTTCGTGTCCACGCTCTCCGCCTATGGATTCGCCAAGATCGAATTCCCCGGCAGAGACCGGATCTTTGCCATCTATTTATTTACACTGATGATGCCCAGCTTTCTGAACATCATTCCGCAGTTCATTGTTTTAAAGAGTATGGATTTCTTTGGCACAGGAAACGGACTGGTGGGAACCAGAGCCGGACTGATCCTGATCTACATTGCCACAAATGTTTGCGGAAATACTTTCTTTCTGCGAAACTTTTTCCGTTCCCTTCCTGATTCTTTATCGGAATCCGTTCTTTTGGACGGAGGCAGTCGGGGAACCATCTTTTTTAAGATCATGCTCCCTCTTTCCAAACCTGCCATCGGCACTATGTCCATCTTTGCACTGCAGGGTTTTTGGGAAGAGTATTTCACCGCCAAGGTACTGGTTGGTGCCAACGAGAAAATGATCACTTTTCCGCTATTATTACAAAGACTAAACGGCCAGCACGCTACCAGATGGGAATGGGTATTTGCTGCTTCTCTTCTGGCTCTTATACCGATCGTCATCCTGTTTGTTGTTTTCCAGAAAAAGATGGTTGTAGGCGGTTTGACAAGCGGCGCCGTGAAAGGATAACCTCCTGATGAAACTTTCAAAAGCACAATATCTGGAAAATGAATCCATCATCTTTTTGCCGGATACAACCTTTCAGGATCCGGTGATCACCATTATGCATCTGGAAAGCGAGATCCGGGCAGAGATTACCAAAGAAAATGATGGTTATCATATATCCCCTCTTCCGGCAGGAGGATACGGGATCCTTATAAAAGACGCTACCCACCGGGAAGAAACCGCCTTTGATGTTGTTAGAGACCCTCGGGAAGTAGTTCGCTATGGTTTTTTATCGGATTTTACAGAAAAAGACTCTGGCTGCGATGACGTAGAATGGATGAAAGATCTGCATCTGAACGCTGTGCAGTTTTATGACTGGATGTATAAGCATGATGATCTGATCTCCCCGGAAAAGATCTATACTGATCCTCTCGGGCGAGAAACCAGCTTATCCACCATAGAGGAGAAAATAGCAGCCTGCAAGGAAAGAGGGATCCGCCCCTTTGCTTACGGTGCTGTTTATGCCGCCACCAGGAGTACCTATGAGAAGCATCCGGAATGGTCTATGTATACCACAGACCACTCTCCCATGACCTTTGCAGATTGGCTGTACTATATGAATATCGCTTCCTCCTGTAAGTGGAGCGAGCATATCCTGAAGGAATTTGAAAACGCTATCCGCTTCGGCTTTTCCGGGATCCATATGGATACCTACGGTTTCCCCAAACATGTCCGTGACTTTGATGGCAATGTCGTGGATCTGGAAAATGAATTCCCAGGGCTGATCGATAAAGCAGCCGATGCGGTAAGCCAAAATGATCCGGATGCGGGAGTCATCTTTAATGCAGTAAATAACTGGCCCATAGAAACCGTTGCCACATCAAAACAGGACAGCCTCTACATCGAAGTATGGCCGCCCCATGACACCTATTACGACCTTTATACGCTGGTCAGGGAAGCAAGACTCCTCTCACACAAAAACGTGATCCTGGCGGCTTACTTAAAGGCATTTAAAGAAGAGAATGTCGCAGCCGCAGAACGATCCTTCAAGCTGACCTTTGCGACCATCTGTGCTTCCGGCGGAACGCAGCTGATCTTAGGAGAAAACAAGTGCATCTTATCCGACAGTTACTATGCCGATCACTCACAGCTATCCGATGATTTCTGCGCGGAAGTACAAAAATACTGTGATCATCTGGTTCGTTACAATGAGCTTCTTTACAATGATACCGGAATGGATATCAGCAAAACGGCATCTGACGGGATCAACGAAGATATCCGTTTTCTCTCTTCCGATGCGCGTTTTTCTTCTAACGGTGCAAGTAACAGCGTCTGGACCATTATCCGGGAATCCGCAAGGTGCCTGTCGATCAATCTGATCAATCTCTCAGGCATCGATAATATCTGGAACGCACCAAAAGAAGAGCCGAAAAAAACAGGCCCCATTACGGTTCTGATCCGACTGGATAAAAATACTTCCGGCTTTTATATGGCATCTCCGGATGATACTGATCCCGCTCCTGTATCGCTTCCTTTTACGATCCGGGAAGATACCTCGCAGGGACGGATCTATGAAATAACTGTGCCAACCGTCCGTTACTGGACGACCCTATGGGCTCACATGGAGGAATGAGCATGTTGTTTTCCTATGATGCGGATCTTCTTCCCAAGGTAAGAATGATGGGACATATCCGCTATACTTCTCCCTGGATCCATTTTCCGAGAAGTATCAATGAATATATCTTATATGTGATCACCGAAGGTTGCATGTACCTTCGGGAGGATAACACCGAATATGAGTTAAAAGCAGGTGATGTGTTTCTTTTGGAACCCGGTCTTTTTCATGAGGGATACAAAAAAGCCACCTGCTCCTATTACTATGCCCATTTTACCCATCCCGCTCTGTCTCCTTCCAAAGATCCGGCATCGTCCCTGACTGCCTTTCAGGAAAACCGGCGAAAAAGTCTGGTCAGCTATAATCTGGATGAACAGGATCCCACCGATTCTGTCACCTGCATTCCCAAACGTTTTCATCTGCGAAACAGCCGGATCAAAAATCGTCTGGCTTCTGCCGTAGACTATTACAATTCCAGAGAGGAAAACTATAAACGAAAAACCTCCTCAGAGCTTCATCTGTTTTTACTCGATATTGCACATGAATATCTTCTTTCCGAAAATCATCTGAGCAAAAGTAAGATCAATAAATCAGAAGCCACGGTAGAAAAGATCCTGACCTACCTGAATGCCAACTATTCCCAGCATATCACCAGCAAGGATATCGTTGAGATCTTTGATGTGAATTTTGATTATATCAACCGCGTATTCTCGGCAAAAACAGGATCTCCCATCTTCAGTTATCTCAATTTCCTGCGGATCTCCAATGCAAAACAGCTGATCGAGACTACAGAGCTTCCGTTTTCCGAGATTGCCTATCTGGTAGGGATTGATGACCGCTATTATTTTTCCAAGCTGTTTAAAAAGATCACCGGTCAGACGCCTTCGGATTATTACAAAGAATCCCGCTACAAATCATAAAAAGAGCTCCCTTAAAGCAGGGAGCTCTTCTCTGTTTATTCTTTAATATCATCATAGTGATCCAGGAAATGGTGTTTTCCCTGTTTGTCCTTATAGGCGATCACCGTATTTAAATTGACGTTTTCCACGCTCTTAAAGATATTGCACTCAACGCTGGGATTGACCTTCTTCATCTCTGCGATCAGCTTCTTGATCTCCATACGCTTGGAAACGCTTCTGCCCTCCGGATCACAGGTGGTACAGGTATCCGTAAAGTGGCAGGCGCACTGGATAAAGTGCAGGTCATTGTAATCCCGCCAGCGCTTGATATCCTCTTCCCGGATCAGATACATGGGACGGATCAGCTCCATTCCCTCAAAATTGGTGGAATGGAGTTTGGGCATCATGGTCTGGCACTGGGCGCCGTAGAGCATGCCCATCAGGATGGTCTCAATGACATCGTCGTAGTGGTGGCCCAATGCGATCTTATTACAGCCCAGTTCCCTGGCATAGGAATACAGATGGCCTCTTCGCATCCTGGCGCAGAGATAACAGGGATTCTTCTCGATGGTATAGACTGCATCGAATATATCCGACTCAAAGATACGGATGGGGATCCCCATCAGGCGGGCATTCTGCTCGATGATCCTGCGATTAGCGGGACTGTAACCGGGATCCATCACGATAAACTCCAGATCAAAGGGTACTTCCGGATACTGATGCAAGGCCTGAAACAGCTTTGCCATGAGCATGGAATCCTTTCCGCCGGAGATGCACACTGCGATCTTATCCCCCGGCTTTACCAGCTCATAGATCTTAACGGCCTTGGTAAAACGGGCATAGATCTCTTTATGAAACTTATGGGTAATGCTCTTTTCAATGGTCCGCTGGATCTTAGCCTGCTGCAAAGATTCCTCCCGGCTTATCTTCTTAAGAAGCCAGTCTACATAGCCGCCTTTAAGACTTACCGCATCATATCCTTTTTCCTGTAAGGAAGCCGCTACATCCTTACTGACGATTCCTTTTTCACAGTACAGGATCACCTTCTTATCCCGGGGTAAGTCCGTGCTTTCCCAGGAAAGTGTCGCTGCAGGAATATGCTTTGCATGGGGCAGCATCCCATAGTCCGTTGCCGATTCCTCCCGGATATCCACCAGGAGAAAATCCGTCGGATCCATGGCTTCATAGGCTTCTATACTGATTTCCAAATTCTTATCTGACATAAAACTTCCTTATAGCTTTCTTCCCAGAGAGATCAGGTTCTTAACATGTTTTCCGGGAAGCTTCCCGACGGGCTCTGAAAAGATGATCCGGCGGGCATTTATCTTTACGATCCTTCTAAGTACATCCCCTGCGTAATCCGGATGAAATACCGGAAGGGTAATGAGAAGCTCCGGCTGTTCCTCTTCCGGATCCATCTCCTGCTTCATCATGAAAAAACCGATCTTCATATCCTTCTGATAAAGGGTCCAGGTATCATACCCTTCCTGATACAGAGCGTCGACCTCCGTGAGAAACTGTGCCGGGGTTAGCATCATGCGGTCTTTTTTTGCCTGTAGCTGACTGTCCTGATACATCCGGGCCATTTCCTCCCGGGACATAGGATCTGCATTATCCACGCGGATCTTTTTACCGGACCCCAGTTTTTTTACATAGTTTCCGGCACTTTCACCGGATATGAACAGTTCCCTCTGATAGAACTTTTCCGTAAACCCTCTTTTTTCATAAAAAGGAATCAGATCCTCTTCTCCGGGGATCAGGAAAAATGCTTCATAGCCGCTGGCTCTTCCATAGAGCACCGCTTCTTCGATTAAGGAAGTCATGATACCTCTTCCCCGGTAATCAAAAAGGGTTGCCAGGGAATGCAGATAGCACCCGTGCACCCTTTTTCCGGAAATCATAGCATCATAAGGAGACATGAATAGCATCGCTACCATGTCTCCATCCTCTTCATCTACCAATATGTTTTCCAAGGAAGACAGATCCGGCATTCCTGCCATCTTCTGCTCCATGGGAAATGCTAACAGCCAGAGGGCCCTGATACGAACGGCATCCTCCGGACGGGCAAATCGGATCATTCCCTGTTCTCCACAGACAAACGGACACGCATCTTACTCCACGGTTACTACCTTCGCCAGATTACGGGGCTTATCCACATCAAAGCCCTTATCCTGGGAAACATAGTACGCAAGGAGCTGCAGTGCAACGCTGGCGGGCATTACCATGTAAGGATCCGCCATATCGGGAAGCACAAAGATATTCTCCTGCTCATCGGCAGGTACCTGGTCTGCCAGGGACTGTTTTACAAACAGGATCACCCCGGCGCCGCGGCTTCTTACTTCCTTCACGTTTGACAGTTCTTTGGTACAAATCTTTTCCTGGGTCACCACAGCCACCACGGGAGTTTCCTCCGTGATCAGCGCGATGGTCCCATGCTTTAACTCACCTGAAGCGTAGGCTTCACAATGAATGTAGGATACTTCCTTTAACTTTAAAGAGCCTTCCAGCAAAATGGAATAATCCAGGCCACGGCCGATCATAAATACATTTTTGGCATTTAAGATCTTGCGGGCGATCTTGTGGATCTCCACCTTGCGGTCTAAGACCTCCTTCATTATCTCCGGAACCCTGGTCAGGTTTCCTAAGAATGCTTTGGTCTCTTCCACGCTGTAAATACCCTTTAATCTTGCCATACGACCAACGATCAGATACAGGATGGATAACTGGGTCGTGTAAGCTTTGGTTGAAGCTACCGCGATCTCCGGTCCTGCATTGGTATAGATCACATAGTCGCTTTCCTGGGCAATGGAGGAGCCACGCACATTTACAATGGCGATGCTCTTTGCTCCGTTGCTGCGGGCAAAACGAAGGGCTGACAGTGTATCGATGGTTTCACCGGACTGGGAGATGGCGATTACAAGGGTCTTCTCATCCAGTACGGGATTGGAATACATGAATTCGGAAGCATATTCTACATCGATATGCATCCGCAGTATGGACTGCACCAGGGTCTGTGCCACCAGACCGGCATGCATGGCCGTTCCGCAGGCGATAATGCAGACTCTGTCACAATCGGTAAAGATCTCATCGGGGATGCCTTCTGCGGTAAAATCCGACAGACCATCCTTCATATGAGGGGTAATGGTATTTAAGATGGCATCCGGCTGCTCCATGATCTCCTTCTCCATATAGAAGGGGTATCCGTTCTTGCCGGCCTTATTTAATTCCCAATCCACGGTGATATATTCCGGCTCGACTTCCTTCTCACCGGCTAAGTCCGTAAGGGTGATCTCCCCGCCGCTGCAGGTTGCAATGCACAGCTCGGGAAGGACAAAGTAGCGATTGGTGTAACCGCCCAGAGCGGTCACATCGCTTGCCAGCATGATATTGCCGTCAAACTCTGTCATAACGATGGGGCTGACGTTTCTTACGCAGTAGATCTCATCCTTTTTATCGTCAAAGATCACAACCAGGGCAAAGGTTCCCTTAAGCTGCAAAACGGTCCTGCGGATCGCTTCTGCGGGGTCGGAAACCTTGCGGTAATAATGATCCAAAACGGCAGCTACCACTTCGGTATCGGTCTCGGAAACCAGTTGATCCTTCAGATCAAACTTGCGGATCAGATCCCTATAGTTCTCGATAATGCCGTTATGTACCAGCGCAACCTGTCCAACCTGATGGGGATGGGCATTGCGGTCACTGACACCGCCGTGGGTTGCCCAACGGGTATGTCCGATGCCGCAGGTCGAATGGGGCACGCCTTCCTTACATTTTTCACGAAGATCTGCCACACGTCCGGCACATTTATAAACATGTACGCTGTCAGCATCTGCCAGAGCGATACCGGCGCTGTCATAGCCACGGTACTCCAGCAGTTCCAGAGAATCCAGCAGGATATCTCTGGCATCCTGACTGCCTACATAACCAATAATTCCACACATAAACTTCTCACCTTTCTATAGAAGTCTGTTAGCAAAAAAACAGACGTAAAAAACTTTTTTATTCTCTGTCCGTTATATCGAATCTGTTTTGCGGTTACCCGCATATTTACCGATACATCACGCGCCGGACAGGCACGGAAGGGCATCCGCCGAATTTTCGATCACCCTCCACCTCGTTAACCATCCGAAGATGGTGCATGGCGCTTGTGAGAAGATTTGTATCCTGTCATGCTTGTCTATGAAGTTATCAAGGAACGGCCTGCATTCTAACAGGCAATAAGAAAGGGTTCCGAAGATTCACATCAACGGAACCCGCAACTTATATTATCACACTCACACCATTCGGTCAAAGAAGATCAATCCCGGTCAGAATCCTTGTGGATATCCACGCCGATATTCTTCTTTTTGCCAAACAGCAGGAAGAAAAATCCGATGACGGCTGCGCTGATGGTGGTAGCGATACCGATCACGGTACCAAATGCGGTCTGGGTCTTATCGGAGGATAAAGCATCCAGGATCCGGTCCGCCTTTGCAACGTCTTCTTCCTCAATCTCCAGAGTAGCTGCATCCGAAGGAGCGCTGTCTGTATCTTCCTGCGCGGAAGCTTCTTCAGAAGGAGCGACCTGTGCTTCTTCGGGAAGTATTTCTTCCTGCTCCGGAGAGGTCCGGTTCTCTTCCCTGATGGTATTCCGGTCAGCACCGAGAACCTCTTCATCCAGCATAAGCGGTGTATTACCAAGAGTAACCACCAGCATTTCCGATTCTGTTACCGAAGTATCTGCCACAATAGGAGCATCTGTCCGGGAAGCCCCGGAAGCCTCGGCATTTTCTGATGCGATCAGGGCATCTACCTTTGCATATGCCTGTGCTACCGCAGCTAACGCTTCCTTCGCAGCGTCTCTGGCCGTTTCTACTTCCTTTTCACAGGCGTTGTAGCGTTCCTGTGCACTTTCCAGATCGGCCCTGGCAACCAAAAGCTCTGCCCGGAATATACCGAATGCTCTGGAATCCAGATCCACCTGTTCCTGAAGGGCTGTTACTTTCTGCTGTGCAGTCTCCAGATCGGTAAGTGCCTGCTGCGCTTTTCCAAGAAGGGTCGTCGCATTTTCTGCTTTTCTGGAATACTCCTCGTAGGCTGCATTATATGCCTGCAGCGCCGTATCTCTTAAGCTCTCCTTGCCTGCAAGGGTAGTCCCTGCATTCTGGTAGGTCTGATAAGTACTGTTTTTGGTAAGCAGATTCTGGGAATCTGCGCTTCTTGCAGCTTGCAGGCGGGAACTGGCCTGGGTAAAATTACTGTCCGCACCGGTCAGGTTACTGTCCGCAATCCCCTTGGTCCTCTCGGCATCAGCAAACTCCTGTCCGGCACTTTGCGCTCTTCCAAGGGCGTCTGTTAACTTGGCCTGAAGCTTGCCTTTTTCCTCATCCAGATCCGCCAGATCCTGGATCAGTGCATTTAAGCCGGATTTGGCACTACCGGCATTCCTTTCTGCGTTTTCATAAGAGGTCTGTGCCGTTTCTGCATTCTGCTTAGCGATTCCTTCATTGATAACCGCCTGATCATAAGAACTCTGCAGCCTCTGCACTTTGGAGGATGCCTCGGAAAGCTGCTGCGTCACATCCTTAAGGGTTGCAACATTTACTTCCTGAGGGGTCGTATCTCTGGCGATATAGGTAATACCGATGGCGGTTACCACCTGTTTTTTCTGCTGTTTGGTAAGCTTTACCAGCTGCCCCTGATCGTTATAAATGAAATTATTGCTGTAAACCTCATGCAGTTTTCCGGAAGGATCCCGATATGCGTCTATATATCCGGCCTCGCAGAAGTCATCTCCCAATGCATACTTATAACTGTGATAAGAATAGTAGTCATCGGGGATCACCGCAAAGGCTTTCTCATAGGCGGTTACCGTATAATAGCTGTAGTAAGAACCGTAAGGTGTAGCCTGATACTGAACGGAATAACGAACCGCATATCCCTGTTTTTCCAGCTTATCGCCGTATTTTCCGGCATCCTTACTGCCATAGAAGGATTGCTCGGCTACTTTGATCGCTTCGCCGCTTCCCTCTGTGATCTCCTTTACACTGACATCTCCGGCATCCGTTACGCCTACCCGGAAGGTTCGACGCGCATCTCCTTCACCGGCATAGAAGACATCTTCCGTACTGTCGTAGGTAACTAAGGTTCCATCTTCCAAAACCGATGCAAGGATCTGGCTTGCTGCCAGGGTTTTCTCTTCCTTTGTGCTGTCACTGCTGCGAAGCGTATCTTCCGCTGTCAGAGTGGAACGGTTCAGTACCTCATATTCCTGCTTTGCCGTATTTAAGTTGCCGCTTATGGAGGAAGTAACCCCTTTTGCGGTTTCATATTCTCTGTCTGCCTCTTCCGCCGCTGTCTTTAAGGAAGATGCAGTTGCTGCCAACTGGCCTGCCGTAGTTTCCTGGGTATTCTTCCTGCCGGTGGTCTCCCGGATACGGGTATCCAGAGAACTGATCTGGGCATTGTAGCCGGCAATCTCATTATCAATGGCCTGTTTTGCAGACAGTTTGGTATTGTAAGCACTCAGCGCACTGCTTGCTGCGCTGCGGGCACTCTCTAACTGCGATTCTGCAGCATTATAATTCTCCTGCGCAGATTTCAGTTCCGTTTCGCTTAAGGATTTCTGGTTGGCTGCCCCCTCCCATGCACTTCTGGCATTGGTATAGGCGGTGTAAGCCGCATCATAATCTCCCTGGGTACTGGTCTTAGCCTGGAGCAGATCCTGCTTCGCCTTTGCCAGTGCTTCCTGCAGCGCTTTCGCCTTATTCTTTGCTTGTTCTGCGTTTTCCTGGGCTTCTCTGAGCTCTTCCGCAGCGGCATCCACCTTTTTCTCCGCTTCTTTTGCTGCCGTTTCTGCCGCAGCCACATCCTCAGATGCTGTCTGAAGGGCGCTGTCTGCTTCTTCCAGCTTTTGTTCTGCCAGTTTAAGCGCTGCATCTGCCCCATCGGAAGCCTGTTTTGCCGCATCGGCATGGACCTTTGCTTCGCCGCTGGTTGCGGAATTCTCGGCCGCCTTGGCTTCCTGCTCTGCCACATCCTTCTGCTTATCTACATCCAGCGTAGCCAGAGAAGCCAGCCCCAGAGCAAGATCCGAATCCTTGATCTCATCTGCTGATAAGCTTAACTTCTGTTCAAATAAGGCTGCGCCTTGTGCGGCTCCTGTAAGTGCCGTTCCGGCTTCGTTAAGATCCGTCAGTACATAGCCTTCCAGGTCAACAACTGCCTGGGTCATATCTGCAGTTTGCTTATCGATACTCAGTTCTGCCGTATCGGCATAGGTCTGTATCGCCTTAACTTCTGTAGCCAGATCCCCTACGGTCTTCGCAGCAGCTTGGGCGTCTTTCTCAACAGTTGCAGTCTCTTCATTGCTGATATGCGTATCATCGTCAGGATCCATACCACCGGCATTTCCATCCGGTTCGGCAGCATAGGTCGTCATAGGCGTCAGCGTCATAACCGCTGCCAGACCGATGCTCATCGCCTGTAAAACATTGGTATGCTTTAATCCTTTCTTCTTCATTCGTAATATCCCTTTCACTTGCCAAACAGCATAGTACGGCTGTTTTCGTCTGTTCCCTAATCATATCAACGGGAAATCATGTTTTCAACCGTGTTTTACGAATTTGATTGTTTCTATGATTTTTCTGTTATAGGGGTTTTGAGAGTTTGACTGTCGTTTTATGATTATTGAAACGACAAATAAAGAAAAAGCATCTATACCCCCCGTAATTCCGCATTTTCCGTCTTATGATCGTTTATATGATTTTCTGTGAATCTGGTACCATTTTACCAAAGATGTGCTGATAGAACTGCTGAAACGGCCCAATGATTGAATGAGACAACTGTTTTTTCTATTATAAGCGTTTTTCCTCCATCTCACAACAGCGTACCGACCGAAGGATCGAAAAGCCATGGACCCTGACCGCACTACTAAGGGTCCCGGCCTCTAATAAGCTGTAAAGGGATGCACCGTCCAGTTTCCCGGTAAAGCACTCCCACAAAAGGTCTGTATATTCTCTGGGTATATCCTTTCCTGTAAGGAATCCGGCTTCCCCTTTTAAAAGATCCTTTCGATCCGGCAAAGCCCCCGTCAGCATCTCATAAAATACCACACCGAAACTGTAGATATCCCAGGCCGGCACAGGGCTTCCTCCCAGTTTCTGTTCCATGGGTGCATAAGCACCGGTTCCCGCAAAAAAGCGCTCTTTTCCGGTATGCATGAAGATAGCTGCCCCCATATCCAGCATCCGCACTCTTCCGGTGGATTCCACGCAGATATTCTCCGGCTTTAAATCCAGATACAGGATTGCCGGACTATGACTGTGAAGATCCCGCAAAAAAGCGGCGATCTGCAAAGCGATATCATAGGTCTGCATAACGGATAACCCCTGCCGGATCAGCTCCCGAAGGGACCTTCCCTCTATATATTCCATGACCAGATCATACTGCCCATCTTCGTAAAACAGATCGTATAAACAGGGCAGAGCATCGGATAACTGTGCTGCAAGAAAGGCTCCCTCCCTTAAGGCGATCTCCTTACAGGTTTCCGGGATCACCTTTAAGACCACTCTCCTGCCTGTCAGCTTGTGACGCGCCAGATACACCTGTGAGAAGCCTCCGTCTCCTAATTTTGACAGGATCTCATATTGTTCCTTCATATCGATACAGGGGCTAGCCACAGTGCTGTGGCATTGCCCTTTTCTCCTTTTCCCATGGTCTGCCGGACAAACTCCTTTAGATGTTTCCCGATCTGTCCTTCCTCGTTCCTGCCGGAGGGATGCAGAAGGGACAGATCTCCTTTTTCATAGACACCGCCGGTACAAAGAAACAATGCCTGTCCTTCCTTGATCTTCACCTTGCAAAATCCGGCCTGCGTATAGCCAAAGCTTCCGATGCAGGCAGAAACCTGCTTTTTTCCATCCCCCTGATCCTTCGTCAGTTGCCGTGGTCTTTCTTTCGAAAGAAGATAGGCCCTTGTTACTCCGGAAGAAAAAAGATAGGCCGTATCTCTTAGAACAACCGCAAAGGTCAGGCTGGCTCCAAAGCTTTTCTGCTCTTCTTCTCCTTTTTTCCTCAGCAGATAACAGAGTTCATAGAGCTTCTGGTGTCCCAGAGAAAACAGTTTTTTCTCACTAAGAGAGGAGATCAGGAGATCTCCATAAAACCAGTCCGTTAACTCTTTTAAGAGAAATCCGGCCGTTTCCTTCCCCCCGTCCAGGGATGCGATACCATCGATCACCAGCACAAAGGCTCTTAGATCCCTGCCTTTTTGTACGATCTCCAGGGCACAGGCATCCAGATTATCCTTCGCCTGTCCCTTCTCCCACACGCAGGCAGAAAGGTAGCGGGACACTTTATTATTTTTGAACATAGAGGTACCTCCTATATCAATTGAAATGCTTTCAAAACAGCGTTTTAAAAATTCAAGAATGATAAAACGAAAAAAGTATCTGAAGCGATAAGAATAAAGAAACGAATGGTATCAGAACAATAATGAAGAAAATGCGAAAGAATAAATAGCGAAACGAATAAACAGGAAAACTCCCTCACCGAAGAAGCCGGTGAGGGAGAAATCATTTATGCTACAGCAGAATCTTCCTTGGAAGAAGTCTTGATCCGGCGGATCGCGATGACGTCCATCACAATGATGAAGATAAAGAAGATCACGATGGCGATGTCATAGCTGGTGGATAAGCAATAGTCATAGAAACCATGGATCAGTACAGGGATCCAGAGTGCCAGATGACGGTTCTTTTCTGCCTTATCAAAACGTCCATGATAAGCATCTTTCTTGGCAAGGCCATAGAAGTAACCCATGAATACGGCATCTACTGCGTGTCCGGGGATCGCTAACAGGGCACGGCTGATCGCCACACTCATACCACCGTCTGCCACGTAGAGAATGTTCTCTAACAGGGCAAAGCCAAGGCCTACGCAGATCGCATATACAATGGCATCAAAGCAGTAATTGAATTCCTTGTTGTTCCAGGTAACCTTCTTTAAAACGAAGTATTTACCGATCTCTTCCGACAGAGCAACTACCAGGAAGTTCTCCAGTATAACGTACAGCTCGGTAGAAGGATCCATAATGGCTTCCAGTACGCCGCCAAATACGACTTCCAGGATCAGCGCGGAAAGACAGGTGCAGGCACCAAGGAAAACCAGTTTGATCAAAAGCCCGATGGGCTCCTTCTCTACCTTGTCAGCCTGGTAAACATAATAGATGAGTACAACCACCGGCAGGATCGCCAGGGCGAGTAATGATGTGGACATATCTCCTCCTTCAGGGCATTCTCAAAATGCCTGTTTATTTATAGCATAGAACGGATAAGGCTGCAATCCGATCCGTCAGCCCCAGCCGTGTAAAACATGCTGAATATCGTTATAGAACACGAACACTGCAAGGATCATTAAGAGAACGAAGCCGATAAAGTGCACGATACCTTCCTTTTCCGGCGGTACCGGCTTGCCGCGGAACAGTTCCACAATGAGGAAGATCAGTCTTCCGCCGTCCAGTGCAGGCAGGGGAAGCAGATTCATTACCCCAAGGTTAACGGATAACAGCACGATAAAGTTCATCATGGTCAGTACCACTACCTTGACGCCGTATCCCTTGGCTTCCGTATAGGTTTCACCAACCATGGATGCGATGCCTACCGGACCGGATATGGAATCCACGCCCAGCTTGCCACGGATCAGCAGGGATAAGCTCTTTACCACGCTGCGTGCCACATAGCGGGTCTCATAGTAACCATAACGCACCACCTCCAGGGCATTACAGTCACTGTAGGCGCCACCGACGATCCCCATATAGTAACGCTTGTCCGTCTCACTGTAACGGGGCGTTAAGGTCACTTCAAAGGTCTCTCCGTCTCTGCGGATCTTAAGGGTCATATCCTCTCCGTCTTCGTTGAGGGAAGACTCCAGAGAAACCTCCCGGTACAGATGAACTCTGGTACCGTTTACGGAAAGGATCTCATCCCCTTCCTGCAGCCCGGCTTCCTCAGCCGCCGAATCTTCCATGATGGAAGCGATCACCGGACGGTCTGCGCCGGTATAGCTGACAACGATCATCGCAAGCAAAAAGCCCAGGATCACATTAAACAAAGGCCCTGCAAAAATGGTGGCGATCCTTGCCCACACACCTGCCGCAGGGAAGGACCCTTCCTTGTATTCTGCAGGCGCCGGATCATTGGGATCCGGGATCTCATTTAAGCCTTCAAAGGAGCATGCCCCGCCTAAGGGAAGCAGTTTCCAGGAAAAACGGGTGCCTCTTTTGTTAAAATGGAACAGCTCCGGTCCCATTCCCACAGAAAACTCCGTGGCATGGATCCCGTTAACGGTTCCGATCAGGTAATGGCCAAATTCATGTACCACCACCACAATGGTAAAGATCAGTAAAAATAAAATAAAAGTCATCGAACTATCTCTCTTGCTTCTTTTTCTGCTTCCAGGATCTGCTCCACCGTAGGATGTGCGATCAGTTTATGCTCTTCCATCGCTTTGGCGATACGCTCCGGGATCTCCAAAAACTCGATCTTATGCTCTAAGAAAAGCGCCACAGCCTCTTCATTGGCAGCGTTAAATACCGTCGGCAGACTACCGCCGGCTTTGGCCGCCTTAAGGCCAAGGGCAAAGCCTTCAAAGGTATCCGGATCCGGTGCTTCGAAGGTTAACTGCTTAAGAGCAAAGAAATCCACACGACCACCGTTCATAGGACGACGGTCCGGATAAAACAGGGCATACTGAATGGGGAGTTTCATATCCGGAACGCCCATCTGTCCGATCACTGCGCCGTCATGATACTGTACGGCAGAATGAAGGATACTCTGGGGATGGATCAGTACCTGAATCTTCTCCAGGGGCACGTCAAAGAGCCACTTTACCTCCATGACTTCCAGTGCCTTATTGCAAAGGGTAGCGGAATCAATGGTGATCTTGCGTCCCATGGACCAGTTGGGGTGCTTTAAGGCATCTTCTGCCTTCATCCCCTTAAGGTCCTCTTTCCTGCGTCCCCGGAAGGGTCCGCCGGATGCGGTTAACAGGATCTTTTCGATGGTATCCGGATTTTCTCCGTTTAATGACTGGAAGATCGCACTGTGCTCACTGTCTACGGGAAGGAGCTTTACCTTCTTTTCCCGGATCAGGGGCATGATGATATGTCCTGCGGTCACCAGGGTTTCCTTATTGGCCAGAGCGATATCCTTACCTGCTTCAATGGCAGCAATGGTAGGGCGGATACCGATCATACCAACAATAGCGGTAACCAGCATCTCCATTTCCGGCAGGATGCTCATCTCGATGAGTCCTTCCATACCGATAAGGATCCTGGTATCGGTATCCTTTACTCTCTCCCGAAGGTCTTTTCCGTCTTCTTCCGACCAGATCACTGCCAGTTTCGGATGAAATTCCCGGATCTGCTCCTCTAACAGGTCGATGCTTTTGCCTGCGGCCAAAGCGACTACTTCCAGATCTTCTTTATAGTTTCTTACGATTTCCAGGGTCTGCCGTCCGATGGAACCGGTAGAACCCAGCACACCGATTTTCTTCATTTTCAAGTCCTTTTATCGATAAAATACAAACACCGTAAGCAGGTAGGTCATAGGGGCCGTAAACAGTACACTGTCAAAACGGTCCATGATCCCGCCATGTCCGGGGATCAGTTTACCGTAATCCTTGATATCAAAGTTGCGCTTAATGGCAGATGCCGCCAGGTCACCCACCATGGCGATCACGGCTCCGATGGCAGCGATGATGGCAAGACTCCAGACCAGATTCTGATCCAGATCCATCCGCTCCGTTAAAAACAGTCCGTACAAGGCGCCCAGAAGGGCTGCTCCAAGGACGCCACCCACAGCACCTTCCACCGACTTTTTCGGTGATAACTTCGGTGCCATCTTATGCCTGCCGATGAGCATTCCCACGCAGTAAGCAAAGGTGTCACATCCCCAGGCGCTGATCACGATCATCCATACCAGATACTGACCATGGGCCAGATTCCTTGTCAGGTATAAGAAAGAAAACATCACCGGCGCATAGATAAAGGAAAAGAACACCGGCATGACCTGAAGAGCATCATATTTCGGATAGGCCAGTACGTACACAAACATGATCACGATGAACGTTAACATGATGACAGGAATGGCACTGGTCATGGTGTTGTTCAGATAGATCACCAGATAGTAACATACGATACCGATCAGTACGGTGATCTCCAGGGCGTTACATTTCTCCCCTTCCTTATGCACCTTGCAGGCTTTGCACAGCTCCAGAAAACCGATACAGGAAATGATGCAAAGGCCTCCGGCCAGAACCCATCCGTTTAGTAAAATGCAGGAGATCAGCGCTGCAAGCAGCACGATCCCGCTTCCCAATCTTGTCCAGAACATAGTAACCTCTTCTACAGCTTGCCGAACCGGCGCTCCCGCTGTCCGTATGCATCAATTGCCTTCTGCAGTTCCTCCGGTGTAAAGTCCGGCCATGCAACCGACGCAAAATAGAATTCCGAATAGGCGATCTGCCATAACAGGAAATTGGAGACCCGCTGTTCTCCGCAGGTACGGATGAGCAGATCCGGATCCGGGATGTCCCAGGTATCCAGATTGTCACAAAGCACCTGCTCCGTGATCTCATTTACCGAAAGACTTTGATCGGAAACCTTCTCCGCCACCTTTTTAACGGCTCTTACAATATCATCCCGTCCGCCGTAATTAACGGCAATGGTTAACTGCAATCCGGTAAATTCTCTGGAATACTCTTCCAGTTCCCGGATGTGCTCCTGCAGGGACTCTGACAGGGCACTCTTATCACCGATGATGCGGACCCGCATATTGTCCCTTTTGGCTGTCTTCATACAGCTGGCAATATAGGTATCCAAAAGTTTCATCAGAGCATCTACTTCGTCCTTGGGACGTTTCCAGTTCTCTGTTGAAAAAGCATACATGGTGATATAGTGAATCCCCATATTATATGCGGCACGACATATGGTCTCCACATTCTTGGCACCCTGTGCATGCCCGTAGTTACGGGGCATGCCCTTGGCCTTGGCCCATCTGCCGTTACCGTCCAAAATGATCGCTACATGCTGCGGAACGTTACCCATCCACGCCTCCTGTATTCTTACGAAAAGGCAGTGATCCCTCACTGCCTCTCCCCATTGGTATTATCTTTTATAAAATAAGTGTCCGCAAAACCCTTATACGGTCATGAGTTCCTTGGACTTTTCTTCTACGGCAAGATCTGCATCCTTTACGAACTTGTCGGTCAGTTTCTGCAGTTCTGCTTCCAGTTCCTTTACAACGTCTTCGGATACTTCATCCTTGGGAAGCTTTTTGAAGGCATCGTTACCGTCACGGCGGATGTTACGGATCGCAACCTTGGCATCCTCACCCTTCTTTTTAACTTCCTTGCTCAGTTCCTTACGACGTTCCTCTGTAAGATCCGGATAAACCAGACGGATCACCTGTCCGTCATTGGTGGGAGTAATGCCGATGTCAGACATCATAATGGCCTTCTCCACTTCCTTGATCATGCTCTTTTCCCAGGGAGCGATCTGAATGATACGGGGCTCGGGAACGGATACGTTACCTACCTGCTGAATGGGGGTAGGAGTTCCGTAGTAATCCACCTTCAGCTTATCCAGCACATGAGGGTTGGCACGACCGGCACGGATGGATGCAAGCTCTGCCTCCAGATGTTCGATGGTCTTCTGCATTTTCTCGTTGTAAATCTTTAATCTCTCGTCCATAATTCCTCTTTCCACCCGGTCCTTATACGGTAACCCTGGTTCCTGTGATTTTGCCGTTTGCAACATTTACGATACTGTTTTCTTCATTCAGTCCGAATACGATCATCGGCATCTTATTATCTCTGGCCAAAATGGAAGCGGTCATATCCACTACCTGAAGGTTCTTGCGGATGACCTCATCGATAGTCACTTCGTCGTATTTCTTTGCATCAGGATTCGACTTGGGATCATCGTCATACACCCCGTCGATACTCTTGGCAAGCAGAATGGTCTCTGCCTCAATCTCAATGGCACGCAGCACAACGCCGGTATCCGTTGAGAAGTAAGGGTGGCCGGTTCCTCCTGCAAAGAAGATCACACGTCCCTGTGCAAAATATTCATTTACCTTATCCTTGGAAAACAGCTCGGTAAAGGCCCCTACCTGGAAAGGTGTCATAATGGCGGTCTTCATTCCTACCGAGCGGAAGATCTCGGAAACGTAAATACAGTTCATCACTGTGGCAAGCATACCGATCTGATCTGCTTTGGTGCGGTCGATGGCCTTGCTGGAACGTCCTCTCCAGAAGTTGCCTCCGCCGATGACGATACCCACCTGATGGCCACTCTTTGTGATCTCAAGGACCTGCATAGCGACTGTCCGTACCGTATCCTCATCAAATCCGGTCTTCTTATCTCCTGCCAGTGCTTCTCCACTGAGCTTTAACATGATTCTGCTCATGATCTTCTTACTCTCCTAACAACGATCAGTTATTCTTCTTGGTGTTCTTCTTGGGAACAATGTTATCAAAGAAGCTGGTAGGAGATACATCTGCATAAGTCTGGGAGCAGAGACCTTCGATTACAGCAACGTTGTTGATCTGTACGCTCTTGGACTTGATGTTACCCATAACGATGGCCGTGGTATCTAAGATAACCGGGCCGTGAACATCGATGTCACCCTTGATCGCTCCGGCAATCACTGCACTGGTTGCAGCCACATTACCGATGACGATGGAGTTCTGACCGATCTTGATAGCGCCTTCACTGATCAGTTCACCGGTGATCTTGGCATCGTCTGCAAAGATCTCAGCTGCGTGGGAATCTCCTTCGATGGTACCGGTCACATTGAGTTTTCCTTTGATATTGATGTTACCTACGATACCGCCAAACAGATCCAGGGATCCGTCTGCAGAGATGTTACCCTTGATGTTCATGCCTGTGCAGATGGTAGATACCTCATCGGAGCTCATGGCTCTCTTGATATCGTTGGAAAGTTCGCTTTTTCCGGAATATGCGGAAACTGATCCGGTTTCGGCAGGGGCAGCCTCCTCCTCAGCTTCCTGAACAGGAACGGTAGAATCTACCTGATCCAGCATTGCGGTCAGATCATCGGTCGATAAGCTGACTTTGCTCTCCTCTTCTGCTGATTCTGCATCAAAAGCAGGGGTACTTTCTTCTGCGTGCGCCTCCCCAAGGTCAGCAGAAGGTGTCATTTCGTCGATTGACTGGCTCAGGTCTTCCTTTAAGTCACTGAAAAATCCCATTGTTATTAATCCTCCGATTCCGTTTATTCTGTTACTTTTCTATGTTGAACCTTCACTGACTCGTCAGTGATCGGAACAATCTCCGTGTCATCCATTTTCTGGATATATTCGATGATGCCCGGAAGGGCTGCCACCGTTGAGCGATGATCATAGGAATCATGCATCAGCAGGATGATATCCACCCCCTGGGGAACACTCTCCAGAGAATGCACCGCCGTATAATAGATCTGACTCTGGGACAGTCCGCTTGCTCCGTCTCCGCAGCTGGCGTTCCAGTCGTAGTAGATGATGTTCTGATCGTTCAGATAAGTGATCAGTTCATCCATATCCGTTGAGGATGCGGTATTGGAGCTTCCTCCCGGGAACCGGTAATAATGGCTCCATACACCGGTCAGATCGTAAATGTATTCCTGAAGCTTGTTAAGGTCCTGTTCAAAACTGTCTAACGACGCGTATACCTGTCGGTAGGAATGACTGTAGGAATGCATCCCGATGGTATGTCCTTCTTCTACGATACGGGCATATTCAGGAACCAGTCTCTTATCCTCTTTGCCGGTCACAAAGAACGTGGCCTTCACACCGTAATTATCCAGGATCTCCAGGATCTTCTCGGTCATAAGGCTGGGACCGTCATCAAAGGTTAAATACACCTTGCGCTTGGTATCTACGCCTTCTACGTCCACGGAAGGGTCGATGCCGCTTCGTCCAGAGAGGATCACACCCCCCTCATCCGTATCGGATATCACCGTTCCGTTGCCGGAATAAATACCGGAATAATAGGCTTCCTGTTCGGCCTGCTTATCCAGCATCTCTTCCAGTTCCTCTAACTGCTGCTTAAGGTTATCCACCTGTCTGTGTAATTGTCTTGTTCGAATTCCAAAAAATATAGCTAAAACAGTGGGGATCAGGATCAGGGAAAGGATCACGATGGGAATCTCTTTTTTTAATCGCTGAACCCGCCTTCTTCTACGTCGTCTTTCTTTTTCGGCATCCGTAAGGATCTCTTCTGCCATGGGTTTCTAACCTTTCCACACGTGAAAATATTATATCATTGGCCAGGCGTTTTTGGAAGGGACGGCGCTTTATTTCCTGTTGTAATACCATTTGAAAACGGCACAGCCGATGATCACCGCATATCCAAGGAAACTTAAGTAATCCGGCATTTCTCCGAAAAACAGGAATCCCCACATGGCCGCAAAAAGGATCTGGGTGTAATCAAAGACCGAAATATCTTTGGCTGCGGCTTTTTTATAAGCTGTTGTAATGCAGAACTGGCCACCGGTTGCCGCAAGCCCGGCCATTATGAGACTGGCCAGCTGCCAGGGCTCCATGACCTTATACTGAACAATCAGAAACGGTAGGGTAAACAGACAGGAAAACAGGGAAAAACACATGACGATCACCGGTGTCCGCTCTCCCTTTCTTCCAAGATTTCTGACAAACGCATAGGCAACACCGGCTCCCAACCCGCCGTATACGCCGATCAGGCCGTATACAAACTGCATCTGAAAGGAAGGCTTGATGATGAGCAGTGCCCCGAGGAACGCTACGATCACCGTTGCCCACTCCACCTTATTGGCTCTCTCCTTCAGGATGAAGATGGATGCGATGATTGCAAAGAAGGGAGATAGCTTGTTTAGCATATTGGCATCTGCAAGGTTCAGCTTATCAATCGCATAAAAGTTACAGACAAGGCCGGTAGTTCCAAACAGGCATCTCATGGCAAGAGACGGCCAGCTGCTTTTTTGGATCTTAAAGCCTTCATTACTTCGAAACAGCAGAAATACTGCCACAAGTCCTGCTACCGCATTTCTGAAAAAAGCCTTCTGCATGGTAGGCAGGTCTCCTGCTGCCCTTACAAAGAAGGTCATCCAGGAAAAGCAAAAACCTGCACCGATGATAAACAAAATCCCCTGACTGGTCTGGGATAAAGCGATCTTCTTTTTTCTTTCCGTTTCTTGTTCCATATACATTCCGCTCTTTTTCTTCTTTTTCATTCCCCATTATACTCTGATCAACCTGACCGCATATGTACAATTTTGCGTCTTTATCCATTTTTTATATATTCGGACAATCGCTTTGAGAAATGGCCTTTGAAAGCATATAATGAAACCAGGGCCAAAAGCCCGCAAATTCCGTAAATTACCAAAATGAGGTGCCTATGTACGCTGAACTCTGGAACAAGCTATCCGCTAATAGATCCTTTACCTTTTCCGGTTTTACCCCTTATCCCAAATGCAGTGACCGCGCATCCTGGAAGAAGCTTCCGAAGGAAGTGACAGAAGAACTGATAAGAGAGGCAGATGCCCTCTCTCCCTGTACCTATCCGGTGATCACTGCTTCGGATTACATGGAGTTTTCCAAAAACGGTAACCGGACGAACTTTGAAGATCTGTATTTTACCAGAAGGCGTGCCCTCTGCACCCTGATCATGGGAGAATGTGCGGAGAATAAAGGCCGCTTTATGGAAGATATCGTAAACGGCATCTTCTGTATCTGTGAAGAGACCGGCTGGCAGATCCCGGCCCACAACTCCTACAAGCGGGATACGCCTCAGGAAAAGCTGCCAGATCCCTCCCGTCCGGTATTGGATCTCTTTGCCTGTGAAACCGGTGCCCTTCTTGCCATGACTTTGTATGTAATGGAGGATCAGCTGGATGCCTTCCATCCCTTCCTTACAAAGCGCATCCGTACAGAGCTCATGCAGCGGATCATAAAGCCCTACCTTACCCGTCACTTCTGGTGGATGGGACGGGGGAAGGAACCCATGTGCAACTGGACCACCTGGTGTACCCAGAATGTGCTCTTAACGGCTTTTAATCTGCCTCTAACCGATAAACAGAAAAGGGACATCGTCTCAAAAGCATCCAGGAGTCTGGACTTTTTCCTCAAGGACTACGGCGAAGACGGCTGCTGCAACGAAGGCCCTCACTACTATCGTCATGCGGCCCTGTGCCTCTTTGGGGCAACCCATATCCTGAACGAAGTAACCGGTAATGCTTTCTCTCCTGTTTACAAGGAAAAAAAGATCTACAACCTGGCTTCCTACATTGAGTATGTTCATGCCTTCGGGCCTTACTATGCCAATTTTGCCGACTCCTCTCCCCTTTCAGGTAGCAGAGGTATCCTGGAATATCTCTTCGGACAGGCCATCGGTAATCCTTCTCTTATAAAATTTGCCGCAACGGATTTTGCAGGGATGCTTCTTACGGAGCGCCTGAACCACAATGACTTAAACATCAATCTCTACCTGCGATTAATGAACATCTTCTCCTACAAGGAAGTCCTTAAGGCAGGGGAAAAGTATATAAAAACTGCTGCAGCAAAAACAGCCGCAAGTAAAAAGAAACCGGATCCTTCCCGCTGCATGTTCTATCCCAGCATCGGCCTTTTCATCGTCCGTAACGAGCGCTACTATCTGGCCGTAAAAGGCGGCGGAAACGGTGACAGCCACAATCACAACGATACCGGCTCCCTGATCCTCTATAAGGAAGGTCGCCCCTATCTCATCGATGCGGGTGTGGGCAGTTACACGAAGCAGACCTTTTCTTCCGAGCGTTATCAGATCTGGACCATGCAGTCTGCCTGGCACAATCTCCCCACCTTCGGAGAAGTGATGCAAAAAGACGGCGCAGAGTATGCTTCCAGGCTCCTTTCCCAGGATGATCACTCCATCACTCTGGACATCGCCGGAGCCTATCCCAGGGAAGCCGGCGTAAAAAGCTATATCCGAAAAGTGTCCTTCCCGCTAAAAGAAGGGGATTCCATCCGGGTGGAGGATACCTGCACTTACCGTAATGCGAAAGAGGCCAAAGCTCATCCTCTGACCTTATCTCTCCTGTTCTACGACCGGGTAGAAGCTGACAAAAATGAGATCCGCCTGTATCCCTATGAAAAAAAGGCTTCCGGAAAATCCGTCAAATCGCTTGGATGCATCTGTTTTGACGATGCTGCAAGCGTAGAGACCGAAGAAAAAGAGATCACCGATCCCCGGCTGATGGTAGCCTGGAAGCATCCCTTAACCCGGGCGCTCATTACTCCGAAGGCACAAAAAAATGGAGAAACCACAGTGTCACTGCGTTTCTCCATAGAATGATACCGATCTATCCGATCCGATGCTTTCCCGCAAGAGCCCTTATGCCAGAAAGTAAACAAGGCTGACGGTCAGTCCCAGCAGGAATCCGAAAAATACCTGTAAGGGAGAATGCCCCACCAGTTCCTTTAATTTGACCTCCACCGGGATATCCGGTGCTCCCAGTTCTTCGAAGGTGAGCATCATGGAATTGATGACCTGTGCCTGTTTGCCGGTCTCCCGCCGTACGCCCATGGCATCGTGCATGACGACGATGGCAAGGATCATGGCGACCGCAAAAACAGGAGAATCCCATCCGGCCACAAATCCTGCGGAAATGGCCACACTGGTCACGGTGGCGGAGTGTGCGGAAGGCATTCCTCCGTCTCCCATCAGGCGCTCTAAGTTCAGTTCTCTGTTAACGGCTGCATAGATCACTGTCTTGATGATCTGTGCAAGTCCCCAGCTGATGAGGCCTACGATCAATATATCGTTTCTAAGTAAAGCAAATAGTATTTCCATAAGCTAATCCATTGTAACACCATGTCACGGGTTTTGAAACTTTTTCTTTTGATTTCCTATTTTATTCCTACCATCGTGATGCTATAATAAAAAACCGATGTATCGAGCGAAATTGCTTAACCTTTGCCTCTGAAAGGTGCCGATTAATGCCCTTTTAGAAGCAAAAAGAAAGGATATGAATTATGGTACAAAGCAGAACACACAACTGTAATGAGCTGCGTTTAGCAGACGCAGGCAAGCAGGTGACCCTCTGCGGTTGGTACGAGAACATCCGTAAAGTCAGCAAGAATCTGGGATTCCTGATCCTTCGTGATTTCTACGGCACCACCCAGATCGTCATTGAAACCGAAGAAATGATGGCGATCATCGACAGTGTAAATAAAGAAACCACCATTTCCGTTACCGGCGTTGTAAGAGAACGTTCCAGCAAGAACGCAAACCTTCCCACCGGCGATATCGAAGTGGTTCCCGATAAGATCGAGATCCTGGGCAAATGTACTCACAACGCCCTTCCCTTCGAGATCAATCAGTCCAAAGAAGCCGATGAGGATACCCGTCTTAAGTATCGTTACTTAGACCTTCGTAATCCTCTGGTAAAACAGCGTATGGTCCTTCGAAGCAAGGTGGTTGCTGACCTTCGTAAAGCTATGACGGACCTGGACTTTCTGGAGATGACCACTCCCATCTTAACCTGCTCTTCTCCCGAAGGTGCAAGAGATTACCTGGTACCTGCCAGAAAGCATCCCGGCAAGTTCTACGCTCTGCCTCAGGCTCCTCAGCAGTTTAAGCAGCTGCTCATGACCGCCGGATTCGACCGGTATGTCCAGATTGCTCCCTGCTTCCGCGACGAAGACGCGCGCTGTGACAGAAGCCCGGGTGAGTTCTATCAGCTGTATATGGAATGAAGTC
>JAEEGL017037409.1_pt1 | contig 32338 bp, 27 predicted proteins | sample 9134231 | NCBI WGS metagenome assembly JAEEGL01 (sample SAMN16246548, study PRJNA631951) | gut metagenome | biome: gut microbiome; feature: rumen; material: fiber-attached | host: Bos | place: Iran: Karaj | collected 2018-10 | reverse complement strand
AGTAAATCCACTATCGTTGCGTAAATAGAAACCAAGTTTCAAAGTGATATCGCTATGATGGAAATTAAGATTTTGGCTTAAACTTGTGACATAGGAGCATTTAAAATTGCACATAAAGTATTCATAATATGAACATTCTTTAGCAAAACGAACAGCAAAACCCCCATAATTTCCTAAATTGGTTGATCCGACTTGAGTACGAGAGTGCTGGAAATCACCATTACAAAACATCTGGCCATCAAATAGTTTGGAAGAAACTCCATATTTAAAGGAAGAATCTTGGTTGGCTAATTTAACAGCAGGGCCATAGGCCTTTTTATTTGTATCTTCTGGTTCCACTTTGTCATAAGTATATTCATAGGTAAGCCAATTCTTTTCACAATCTTGATAATGTCTATAATCATCATCGTCATTCATGCGTAAAAAGACTTTGTCTTTATTATAATCTAACACTCGTGTTTCTTCCGTTTTAGTAATGGAGTTATTAGATTTCCGATAATCAATATTCTTATCCCAAACCATATAATAGTTATCAACAAAGTTGGATGAATTATATGGGACGCCATCATAGACTTCTTTTAAACCATATCCACAAGAAGTCAAAACAAGAGATGGAAAAATTAATAGGATTTTAGATGCTGAGAGATTCTTCTTCATCTTGTTTTTCCTCCTCAATTGTTAATTCTTGTATTTCTTTTATTTCTTCTAATTTCTCGATCGGTTTAAATGTATAGGAAAGTAAGAATATAGAAATGATAAATGGTGCAAACATATAAATTGGATATAAATTATCAGCGTTAATAAGTGGGGTTCCATCGTGGGCCACAAAAGTTATTGAAAGTGTCATAGTTACATAGGCGATCAATAACCATTTATTCACTGGCAATTCATTGTCGTTTTTAAAGAATTTGATCATTTGTCTAATTGCCATAAATAAACCAAAAGCAAAGAACAATGAACCAAATAAACCGCTGGTTAGTAAATTGTCAAATGCCCAGGTTCCTGTTAATTGTTGATTGATACCTTCGCCTTCATTAGAAACAACACCAACAAAGGAACCAAATAATTTTCCAGGATTAAATAATTCCCACAAAATCGGATTCCATTTTTGCACAAATCTATTGGAATTAAATAATCTATTTAATAATGAGTTAGATTTAATGAAATTTTGTAAGGATAATAAGAAAGACCAACTTGTTTGAGCGTTCAAGAATAGCGCCAAGGAGCCAAGTATGAACAAGCTCATAATCACCAAAACAAAGTATTTAATAATTTTACGGCTCTTCTCAACTTTAATTCCCAAAACAATTAATGCCATAACAATGATTATCATTATGTCACCAATTAATGTGGCTTTACCTATGGTAAATAACAAAGATAAACTCGCTAAGACAGTAAACCCTAAATATACAAAGAATAATATTTTGTTGTCTTTAAATTTGATAAAGAATAGAGCAATAGCAGATGTTAATAAAATAGCTGGATATAAAGACCAATACTCAATGGACACTTCAATTATTTCAAAACCAAACAACATATATGCTGTTTGTCCAATAGGAACTGGAGATGGTCTTCCTTCAAAGAATATATATGAATTCTTATATATTATTGTATAAAAAGGAACGTAATAGACCATCGTGGCGATGAAGTTGACTAAAACAAATATTGCTAGAGCACCATAAATAACCAAAAACACTTTTTGCATGTCCACTTTTTTGACATGCCCCATGAAGAATCCGCATAGTGCTATAAAGGTCAATGTCAAAGGAATAAAAATTCCATTCGCGATTCCAATAGCACCATCACTTTCTTTAACGAATGGTGACAAAGCACTTAATAATCCAAAGACAATCAATGGGAAACCAAAATAAGCGAAGGTAGCAATGCCTTCTTTTTTGATTTGTCTAAAAGTGACAATAAATAAAAGAACAGCTAAAACAATTGCTAAACTTCCATAAAGAATAAAATTATGCGCCAAAGAAAAGCTAATAAAAGCTAAAACTTCTAAGCACAAAAAGGCCACTACTGTGCCATATGATGCAAAATTATGTTTCTTTTTTTCTGGTTTAACGTTTTCCACGACAATCATTATAAAGGTTTTTTGAGTACAAAAAAAGCGGATAAAACCGCGTTTTGTGAGATGAAAAGATATTACTCTTCAGTATCAAAGAAGAAATCTTCGTCTTCCACTCTCATGTCGAGGAATTCCTCAGCGGATTGATAAGCTTCTAAGACTTCTAATTCTTCGTTTTCTGTTAATTCAGTAGTACGATCTTTAGGTCCCATTAAAATATTCATAAGGTCTTCCTCCTCAAAGTGTATTTGGCTTAATTATCAGCCCTCTATACCACTTGCAAATACTATATCATTAAGATATAGGTCTATCAAACAATTATTTAATTATTTTATACAGTGACATAAATTAGTATTTTTTTCTTGCTATAATCAATACTTTTTCTGATAGGAGTTTTAAGATTTAAAAAATAGACAAAAAATAGTAAAATAATTAATTGGGAATATGAAAAATCAATCTGAAGTATTAGCAGAAAATCTCACATATTATCGTAAGGCAGCAGGCTATACTCAATTAGAAATTGCTGAAAAATTCAATTACTCTGATAAATCTATTTCTAAATGGGAAAGAGGCGAAGGCGCTCCTGATGTTTTTATCTTAAAGGCGTTAGCTGATTTATATGGCTTAACTGTTGATGATTTTTTTAATCCCGAAAAGAAAAGAGCGCAAACAAGCACGAGAAGAAGACATTGGTATATTACTGGATTAAGCGTTGCACTAGTTTGGTTAATAGCCGCAACTGGATTCACCGTCTGTATGATTGCCATTCCTGATACTTTTCCTTGGTGGCTATTCTATATTTACGCTGTATTAGGATCCGGAATTATAGGAACAATATTTTCTTCCATTTGGAAGAAGTTAGAGTTCCAATTAATCTCTATATCTATCATTATTTGGTCGGTATGTTTATCCGCATTTCTCACCCTTCAATTAGTTAACCCGATGGCTTATGCCTGGCTATTGTTCATCGTAGGCATTCCTGTTGAAGCACTTGCGATAATATGGTATTTCTTAAAAAGAAATAATCGAAAGAAAAAAGTTGTTTCAGAATAAAGAAAAAGCAATCGTTGTTGATTGCTTTTTTAAAACCTTAATTAATTTATTTTATAAAATCCACAATGGTTTGATCATATTCTTTTGGATTGGCATATCTCACATGAGAGTGCGTTCCTTCATCAAACCATTTAATAACTTTTTCGCTTGGACAAGCATCGAATAACAATTGGCCTTTTTCAGGTGTGGAATATATATCCTTTTTACTATAAATAAATAGGACAGGTGCTTTGATGTTTTTAATTTCTTTTAAAGGATTGGATTTATTAACAGAAACATGGGTATAGTGTCTAAACCAAATCCATATTTCATAATAAACAGGGAATAAGGCATGTCCTTGAGCGACATAGTGTTGTTTATAGCTTTCTTTAAAATTAATAAAGCCACCATCGATGATGATTTTTTCAACGTTTTCTTTTCCAAAATCGGTTTTAGCAGCTAAGATTCCGGTAGATCCACCGATACAGATGCAATGCAAAATAAAGGACTTTTGCGCATAATTTTGCTTTAAAAACTCCATCCATTGAATAGTATCTTGGCTTTCTAAGATACCTACTGTGCTATATCTTCCTTGACTCAAGCCATGGGCTCTGCCATCAATTACTAAGACATTGCATCCAGCCTGATGATATGGGAAAGCATAATAATATCCATACCAAGCACATTCACATCTTCCTGATAAGATGATAGCGGTTCTTTCACTGCCAAAATCAAAGAATTCACCATAGAGCTTTAAACCATCTTTACTAGTGATGGATACTTCTTTTTTAAATTTTTCGTTTTCTTTGCCCCATTCCAATCCTTGATTCCACATGGCAATTTGTTCGGGATGATTAGGCGCGCTGCAAACACGTCCCCAATCGCTATCGTTTCTTTTAGCGAGAGTGTGGAAATATACTTCTCTCGCAATGTACATGGTGAGAATAATAGAAAAGATAAGACCCGCAAGGAGCAAAGCTCCTACACCGATGATGACCCAGTGATACCAAACTAAAGAAGCTAAAATTGGTAATTTAAACATAGTTTATTATTTTCCAGCAACTATCTGTTCGAGAATAACTCTCTCTTTTTCACAATTAGGGCTAGTTTCATTACCTAAATAGAAAGCGCAAACTAAACCAGGACCAATATTAACACCATCAGATTGACCGACTTTATTCATGTAGACGGTGATATTTTCATTTTTAAATTCTTCTTCGATGGCTTTCTTTAAATCTTCGGCTTGAGGTTCACGAATAGATTGAGAAATCATGAAGATTTTGCCATTAGCGTCGCCGATTGTGGCTCTAATATAAGCAACAGTATTTTTCCAAGCATTTTTATAGCCACGAGATTTCGCTAAAACGACAGGATATCCGTTTTCATTATCGAAATCCGCCATTGGTTTAACACCAACCATAGTGCCCATGAAGGCTTTAAATTTAGAAATACGACCACTTCTAGCTAAGAATTGTAAATCATCAAGAATACCCATTTGGTGAAGGCCTAAACGTTTTTCTTCTAGCCAGGCGAAATTTTCATCGATGCTCATGCCTTCGTCTCTATTTTTAGCAGCATAGATTGCTAATAAAGCAATACCACCGCTATAGCGTTTAGAGTTGACGACTAATAATTTTCTCTTGGGATATTTAATTTGTAATTCTTTTTGTGCCATTAAGAAAGAATTATAAGTGCCAGACATACCACTAGATAAGGTAATAGCTAAGACATCGATTCCTTCTTCAAAATATTCTTCCACTCTTTTTTCAATTTCATAAGGGTTGGGTTGAGAAGATTTATAAATTGTTTTCTTTTCCATTGAATGGAAGAAATCTTCAAACGACATTTGTTCCCAATCGATATCAGCTGGTTTGCTCTCGCCATTTGGGAAAGTAACATATCCAGCCACAGGGTATTCAATACCGAATTGTTTTCTTTGCTCTGGATTTAAGTCGACACAGTTGTCTGTAAAAATAACATATTTATTCATAATAAATTCTCCTCCCATATTATGACTTTATGTTAAAAAGTTTTAAACAATTTTCTAAAGACCCACGCAAAGAAAATGTTCAATGCACAGGCGGCAATAGCGATGGTAGGCATTACCACGCTTGGCCAAATACGAGCAAAATCGATAAGTGGTATAGCCATTAGTAATAAAACATATGTTCTAATCGCGGCGAATAGGAGTTCTTTCCAAAGTCTCCTGAATGGTTTCTTTGTTGGATAGAAAAGACTCATTAAAAGATAATAAAAGATAAAACTCACTACGCTGCAAATGATGATAGATAATGCAGTGTTGGTTTCAAGATGATATTGCTTCAATAAATCATTTTCTAAATGAAATAAGCCAGCATAAGAGAAATAGATTAAACCTGTGATATAAACCGCTAAAGTGAGGATAGAGATAATGGAATTCATAAGAATAATGCTTTGAATTTTCATTGTGTCTCTAAAGGGTCTAAAGTGACTTCTTGAATTGCTATCGAGGTAAATAGTCTCAATAGGGATAGTAATCATTGGATATTGTTTGATTTGGAAAAGAGTGATTTCATTCATCTCGTATTCGTAGCGATTCCCTTTTATTTTTAATAATTCAGGAATATAACGAACTGGGAAACCACGCAATCCACACTGATCATCTGCAATATAGGTTTTAGTTAATAAAGACCTTGTGGCTTTAGAAAAATTGTTGCCCGCTTTACTACGAGCGGGAACATCTTTACCGAAATTGCGAACTCCAAAAACGAGTTCATTATATTGTTCCATTTCTTCATGAACAGCGATGATATCTTTAGTGCTATGTTGTCCATCGCCATCCGCGGTAATAACAAATTTAGCATCAGGGAATAATTCTAATAGCCTCGCATATCCATATTTCATCGCATATCCTTTACCATGGTTTTTTTCATAAGAAAGATATTTGACATCATTTTTAACAGCGTCAAAAATTCTTTCAAATTCAGGACCGGAACCATCATTAACGATAAGAATAGGAAAACCCGCTTCTTTTAATTCATGAACTGTATTGATTAATAATTCATCTGGCTCATAACTTGGAATGAGGATGACAGAACTTTTCATATTGCTAATTATATTATATATAAGATAGTTATTTGTCAAATTATATAAAGTGTTTGCTTAACACTTTATTTCAAATAAATGAAAAACCCCTTGTAAAGGGGTATTTTTATGTTTTTGGTGGAGCCGAGGAGAATTGAACTCCTGTCCGAAGATGGTTCTTCAATAACGTCTACAGCTTAGACGATATTTATATTTAACATAGTGTCGTAAACCGACAAACTTAACTATGCGAGACTGACGTAATTTTAGATATAGATAACAAGTCCACTTCTATATCCTATCCTTTTGGTATGACACCCTTACCAGGCGTGAAAGGCTAAAACCCTGGAGAATGCTCTGCCCGGCCAATGTGGTCGGATCTCTAACGTCGAGTAGCTATTAAGCAGCTAAGCAGAGTGATTGAGCTCTAGGAGCTCTGATATAACTGTTGGCAGTTATTTGTGTTTTGATGTTTATGGTCATCAGCCAGCTGCAGTTAAGGACTAACACATCCCCGTCGAAACCAATACGACCCCGCGTTCCTATATTATAAACATATAGACACGAAAGAAAAGTTATTTTTTCTTTTTAGTAGATTTCTTTGTTTGTTTTTTAATGGCTTTTTGCGCGGATTTTTTCGCAGATTTAGTTACTTTCTTTCTCACAGAAGGAATAGCAATAACAAGAATGATAAGGACCACTATGACCGCAGCACCGATGGCAATGTATAACCATGGAATTGATTTCTTTGGTGTTTCATTAGAAACAACAACAGAACATGTTTTTGTTAATTCTTCGCTGTCTACTGTGGCTTTAACAGTAATAGTTGTTGTGCCTTCTTTTAATCCAGTAACTGTGATAGCTTCACCACTTTCTGATGTTGTTTTGCTTAAAGAAGCAATAGAATCATCCGCGATTGACCAAGTAATTTGACTATTATCCGCTGTTGTTGCGACAATACTAAACGATTCTTCTGGCTTAATAGTTTTATTTGAAATAGAAATAGATAGGCCTAAGTCGTTGATTTTATCGTTAGCCGGATTAATTGTTTGACCAACAGAACCTCCCCAAATGTAATCGGCCCATTGGGGGAAATCGATGAATGGATTTCTATTGTGTTGGAAATTTTTATAAATAAGATTGTTTCTATGAATTTCATATTCATCAACTGGATCAAGTTTATTCCATTCTAATAAATCAGAAAGAATACCCATGGCTACGGCATGCGTAGCAGAACTATCTTCTGATGCTCCGGCGGAAGTAGCATAGTCCGCTAAAGTGAGGTTGGGATTAAATTGGGTAATAGTATCAGTGCCACTTAAATTGTTATAACAAGCCGCCATATAGAAGATGGCTCTTGCGATATCACCTTTATCGCAATCTTGTGGTTCAAAAACGACATCGCTTTGATCTTGTGATGATTTCTTTTTGGGCGTTCCTTTTTTATTTCCCGCTATATATGAGAGATATGCGGTGCCATCTTCATAAGTTTTTGTGGTATCAACATTCCCATAAGGATTGTTGTTGTGGATTAGTTGATTGGTAACTGAATCACCTGCCATAAGGTGATGAACATCTGTTCCGGCAGGACCAGAAGCACCATCTTTATCTTTGAAACCACGAGATTGACACCATACGTGTTCTCTATCTGTGCCACCTTTTTTATCGCCATGCTTTTCCCAGGCTTTTAATCTACCGGCTTCGAGGGTTATGCCATTCTCATCTCTATTCTTATACAAATCATGCAAATATGGGTTATTTTTACTGTTGGATGATGAGGAGCCAAACTGATAATCCTCAATGATGTTGGTTGATTCATTATAATGGCCATATGTCGTACTATTTGCGGGTGAAAGCGCCCATTCTCTATCAGTTATTTCGTATATTCTCCAGCAGATATCGTAAGAATAATAAGTGAAGTTTTGTAGGATAGGTTTTAGGTTCTTTAAAATGTTAGTTCCCTGCTTTTCCGAATCAGAAAGAGAATTCAAAGAAGAATAATACGCTCTAATCTCGCTTTCCGTGGAATCATTTAAGTCGATATCTAGTTTTGTAGGAAGACTGCCTAATGTCGGAGCTCCTGCTGCTTTTACTTCTTGATAATTTTGATGGTTTAAATTGGGAGTAATTAGCAATGCTAATAAAGACGGAATAACAAATAATGCTTTTTTCATAATCAATACCTATAAAAAGTTTATCATTTTTAAGTAGTTTTTGATAAACAAATTAACGATTGTATGTTTTTCTATTTGTAAAATAGTGCAACATACCATAAAATAATACGGCGAAAAGGTTGAAAAATTATTATGAATGCAAAAGTTAAAAATCATCTAGTAAATATATTTGGTAGCCAAGTCAGTAACGAAAGAGCTATTAATTCTGCGAAGACATATCCTTGGTGGATAGCTCTTATTATGATTATTTTAGGAGCGTTCCTTCCTGTTATTCCTATTATGGTTACACAAGGAAATAGTAAAGGTTCCGCAGTTGTTAATGGAAGTACCTATGGTTTTGATCAACATATCGCTACTTTGGCTAATAGAATTGATACTAATGGAAAATATCTTTTCTATACCGAAAATAATAAATTATTAGCCAAAAAAGATGGTGCTGAATATAAAGATACATGGATTGATGCCGAAAATTCTGACAATATTCCCGATGCCATTCCTATCGATACTTATGTCGAAACTTATTATCGTAATGATACTGCTTATAAGAGAATTGCATTAGAAGTTTATTATACAGATAGGGTGTATAGTAGCAAAGTTACGGAATATACTGTCTATAATATGTTAAAGGCCTTTACTAGCCAATCATATATCGTGGATACCGCTGAACCAGTAAAATATACTGGTCAAGATGAATATAAAGAGAGTTCTAAATACACCCCTTCTTTTGTTCTCTTAACGAAAGATAGTTTATTCACTTATATTTATAAAACTGGTACAACCACCACTGGAAGTTATACATCTAATGGATACGATTGGGCTAATTATAAAACAGAAAATTTAATGCATGATTTAGCAACAGTAGAAGATATGAATGCTGACCCATTGGATGCTAATTATGTGGCTGGCACATTAAAGAATTGGAAGGCCTTATATGATAAATGCTTCACCAACCAAAAGATTAGAAACTTCTGGATGATGTCTGGTTTGTTCTATGGCATCCACCTAGTCTTAGTCATCTTTATGGGCTTCATGTTATGGTTATTAAGCCGTGGCAAGAATAATCCAAATAGAGGTTTGAAGGTCTATACATGTTTCTGGATTGCTGGATGGATTTGTGTGGCTCCCGCTATCTTAGCGATGATCCTCGGATTTATCTTCTCCATCGCGCAACAAGTTGCCTTCATTGCTCTCATTGGTTTAAGAACCATGTGGTTAGCAATGCGACAATTAAATCCTAAATACTAAAATAAAAGCGGAATTCCGCTTTTTTAATCTCCGTAATCACTACCACGCGATTTATCTTCCGCGTAGATTTGAAGTGGATCAGTAACATCTGTTATTTCTAAAAAGATGAATTCTTTACCGACTTCTGTTTGTGGAAATTCAAAATTTCCCACAAAAACGATATTTTTATTCTTTTTCACCAGGCGAATCATTTCTTCGATAATACGAGGAAAATCTTTTTTGTGTTGATCGTAAAAACCTTGAAGCTGTGTATGAAAGGCTGGTTCAATATAAAACCTTTCTCCTTCTTCTAATTGATATAAATCGCAAAAAGGATTCTTGGGATCGTTTTCTATTTTATAATGGTCAAAAGCATCAATTCTCATTTGTGATAAGTCTCGTTTCTATTTATTTTAAAGGCGCGATAAATTTGTTCAAGTAATATCAATCTCGTCATTTGATGTAAGAATGGCATATTCGATAAAGATATAGCATCATTCGCTCTCTTTTTTAAAGCATCTGATAAGCCATAACTTCCGCCTATAACAAATGTAATGTTAGAACCGCATTGTACGAATTTCTCCTGCAAAAATGCCGCAAATTCAGGAGAAGTGAATTGTTTTTTATTTAAATCCAAAGAGATGAGGTAGTCTTGTGGCTTTAATAACTTTAGCACCCTTTCTCCTTCAACGTCCTTCACGTGATTGATTTCAGCATCTTTTGGATTATCACTTACCGGCTCATCGTTAACTTCGATGATTTCAATTTGCGAATAAGGTTTAATCCTTTTTAAATATTCATCAATTCCTTGCTTAAGATAGGCTTCTTTTATTTTACCGATAGCGATGATTCTAATTTTCATTGATATCGCCTCCTAAAGTGGAATGATGCTGATGTGCACATACGACACGATATTTATTAATATTTATATTAAAATGCTTAAAAACTTTTTGATAAGCCTCCATAGCTTTTTCTGGTGTATTAGCTTCTTCGGATAAGTGCGCCAATACAATTTCTTTGGTATCAGGACCGATAATTTGACAAGTAGCGATAGCGCTATCCTCGTTGCATAAATGGCCAACATCCGACATAATACGGCTTTTTAATTCAAAAGTCCGATTTGTGTGAAGAAGCATTTTAATATCATGATTAGATTCAATAATTAGATAGGTAGGGTTTTTAATCAATGGAAGGTTTTCTTCTAAAAACACTCCAGTATCTGTCATATAAACTAATGTTTCGCTACCACTAGATAATTTAAAACCACACGGATTAGTAGCATCATGACTAGTCTTAAAAGCGGTAACTTCCATTTCTCCGATAAAGAAAGGTTTGTTGGCTTTAATTATTTTTGATAAAGAAGATGGTAAGGTACCTTTTAAACCATATTGTATTTCCGGAGAAATAAAGCGAAGACCACTTATGTGGTCTGCATGGTCATGTGTAAAGATAGCTCCAGTAATATCTTCTTTCTTTAAATGACATTCTGCTAGTCCTTCTTCTAAGCGTGTCAAAGTAATTCCCATATCGATGAGAATGACAGTTTTATTATGAACGACTATCGTAGCGTTTCCTTTGGAACCACTAGAAATGACATTAAAATACATTAATCTTCTATTCCTTCGGCAATTTCTCTCTTTTGTTGTTCGAATTCTGTTGGTGGATCATCGAAACGGCCGAAAGCTTTAAAGAAGAATAGACCTGCTACGCCAGTTTGACCATTACGGTTTTTCGCCACATTAACTTCCACGTAAGAAGCATCACCAGGCATTTGTTCCGCTAATTGTTTTTCTTTTTGCTCACGAGAAAGGCTAGCTTTTTCATTATCGCTTAATTGGGAACCTTTTTTATCAGCGGCAGGATTCTTTTGGTTTTTATAATAGTCTTCACGATATAAAAGCATCACGACGTCAGCATCTTGTTCGATGTTACCAGAGTCACGTAAGTCACTCATCATTGGTCTCTTATTATCACGAGATTCGACTTGACGAGATAATTGAGAAATAACAATAACAGGAACTTTTAATTCACGTGCTAAGTCTTTCAACTGTAAAGAAATCTTACGAACTTCTTCTTGACGGGAATCGTTACCTTTATTTCCGGATGTAGTTGTTACTAAGCCTAAATAGTCAACGATAATTAATCCTAATTCTTCTTGTTGAGATTGCAATTTCGCCTGCAATTTGCGGCTTTTTGCAATGATATCCATTAATTTTAAGCCTGGTGAATCATCGATATAAATAGGAGCGCTAGAAACCCTTTTAATAGCATCTGCTACTTTTATTCGATCGCCTCCGGTAACGTTACCCGAGTTAATAGATTTTAAAGAAACACCAGATTCGGCAGCGATAAGACGTTTCACCAATAATTCACTTGCCATTTCTAGCGAGAAGATGGCGACTGGGACGTGAGCACGAGTGGCGGCACGATATCCCATATTCAAAGCCAAAGCGGTTTTACCAACAGATGGACGAGCGGCAATAATAATCATGTCACCACGTTGGAAACCTTGCGTATATTTATTCGTACCTTTAAAACCAGTAGTCAAACCAGTGACATCATCTTCGCCAATTTTTTTGCTGGTATTGATTTCTATTTCCACCGCACGAGCAACATCTTGTGTGGTTCTAAATTGAGAAACTCTACGTTTCTCAGTCGCATCTTTAATATGTGCTTCGCTATCTTGGATGAATTGATCGATGTTTTCAATTTCTTCAGTGTGATATTTATCATCAATATCTCTGATAGTGATTAATAGTCTTCTCAAACAGGATTGGTCATTAACAATATGAATATAGAAATCTAAGGCGGAAAGAGCCACCATGGAGTCACAACATATCTTTAAATAGTTGACACCACCGACGTTGTCTAATTCCTTCATATTCATCAACTCTTCAGTAACAGTTAATACATCAACTGCCACTTTTCTTTCGGTAGCATTGCGCATAGCGCGATAGATTAATTGATGTTTTCCTTCGTAAAAATCACTTTCTTCCAAAGTGGAAAGAACGCTAATTAAAGCGTCTTTTGATAACATAGCAGAGCCTAAAACAGCTTGTTCGGCTGCACTATTATGGGGCAAATCACTGACTTGCACGTTTTTCTTTTTGTTCTTTTGAGGATAAGTGCTAGCCATATTATTTACCTTCTTCACTTATATGGACATTAATAATGCCCACGACACCTTTGAATAATTCTATCTTTAAATGATAGAAACCAAGAGTATCAAGTGGTCCTTTATCGATGAATTTACGTTTATCAACTGTAATGGAATAAGATTGAGCAAGTGTTTCTTCAATTTGTTTTAAAGAAACGTTACCAAAACATTTGCCGTTAGTACCCACTCTTAATTTGAATTCTAAGGTGAGACTTTCTAGCTTTTTAGCTAATTCTTTAGCTTGATTTTGATTAGCGATGAATTGTTGTCTTTCTTCTTCCTTTTGGTTTTCTAAAATTTCATTGCTCTTTTTTGTCGCTTGGACAGCTAAGCGGTTAGGAATGAGATAGTTAGAAGCATAACCATCACTAACTTCGACAATTTGATCTTTTTTACCAAGTTTTTTCACATCTTTTAAAAGAATAACTTTCATGATTATGCCTCCTCATTCAAATTCTTTCTGCTCTTAGCATCAGCAGTAGCTTCATTAAGGTATTGGTCCAAGATGTTATAAATACTATCCTTGACCGATTTAATGGTAGTTTTTTCAAATGTACCGGCCGCACTGCTGAAGTGACCGCCACCACCAATCTTCTCTAATAATAATTGAACATTAATGCTTCCATCGCTTCTGGCCGACATTCGTACATCATGAGCGCCAATTTTGCCAATTACAAAGGAGGCATGAACGTTTTTAAAACTCAAACATCTATTAGCCGCTTTAGCGATTGTGGCATTGTCTACGATAATATTTTCAGGCACACATGCACATACAACACCATAAGCTGGATGCTCTAGTTCGGAAATAATATCGGTAATTAATGTATATTCTTCATAATCATCTTTTAAGAAATCGTCTGCCATTGTATTATCAGCACCGAATTCTTTAAGAATTGTACAAGCCTCAAAGGTCATCAAACCAGTGGATTTACTCTTAAAATAAGAAGTATCAAGATAAATACCCGCTAGCATGATGGTGGCATAAATGGGTGGAATAATAATTCTTGGGTTGATAGAAGAGAATTTAATAAATTCAGAGATGATTTCACATGCACTTGAAGAGGCAGGATCGATGTGGTTAAAGACAGGAGATTCAATATAGTCTTCCGCTCTTCTATGGTGGTCAATAACAACAATTTTACTACTGCGTTCAATGACATTTGGTGCCATAACCATACTTGAAGTATGAACGTCAACAACAATTGTTAAAGTGTTGGCCTTAACCATGTCTTCTGCTTCTTTAGAAGTAACAATTAGTTGATCTAATTCTTCTTTCGAGAAGGAAGAAGTTAAAGCTCCTCTTGTTTTGGTTTCACTATTCTTAATATCGACGATAACGCGACAACGTTTTTCTAATCTGTCGCAGATAGATTTAATACCCAAACAAGCACCAAAAGCATCCATATCCATCATTTGATGGCCCATCACCAAAACATCAGATGCACTTCTAATTAATGTAATTAATGAGTCAGCAAGAACACGAACTTTCACTCTATTACGTTTTTCTTGAGCTTCGGTCTTGCCACCATAGAATTCCATATCACTACCGTAAATAGAAACAACGACTTGGTCTCCACCACGGCTCATCGCGATGTCTAGGGCCTCATTAGCTAATTCATTTAATTTAATAACATCAGGGAAATCTCTAGCAATACCGATAGATAATGTTAAAGGAATATCTAATCCGCGGCATTCCGCTCTAGCTTTATCGATGATAGAGAAATGGTCTGCTTGCATCCTTTCGTAACTTTGATAATTACAGAGCATAGCATAATGATCATCCTTAATTCTTCTAAGAAGAACGCCATATTCTTTACAGTAATTGAATATAACGTTTTTAACACGTGTGGCGATATCGTTGAAATCATCATCACCACGAACAACATCATCATAGTTGTCAATCATGAGAACACCGACAACAGGAGCTTGTTCTTTTGAATAAGCATAAATGTGTTCATAATCGGTAATATCATGAAAAATCCATAAACCCGCTTGCATCAAATATTTAACGGCATAGTTACGAGAATTGAAGGCGATTTTAACAACTTGCTCACCATTGATATTATTTGCGTCTTTCAAAGATTTAAGATCAGGCATCCAAGTTAAAATGTTGGAATCAATAATATCCATGTGTCTATTTTTGAATAAGTCATTTGTCCATAGGACAATATCTTTATCATCAGTAACTGCTAAACCAATTTGGGCAAAGTTATAAGCTTCTTGCACATCGCTACCGATAACTTCTGCAGCATGTAAATCAGTATTTCTTCTTAGTGTAGAAATAACCGCGGATATAACCCAAACATAAATGCAGTCAATAAAAACTAAAGACATGGAACCGATAATGACATAATCGGGTAATAAGTATTCTTTTAAGTTGAAAAGATTTGCGAAATAGACAGTTAAAAATGCCGCAATTAAAACGACTTGAATAATGATGAGTACAAATGATGCTAATTGTATATGTTTAATTTTTCTTCCCATAAGCTTTTACCTATATCGCATTTCATTATAAATGAATCTAGTAAATTATTAAATTGCAAATATTAATATTAATCAAAAAGTATTGTTTTTATCGAAACAATATAACTTCATTAGAAAACTATATTTGAGGTCTTGTTGATTATAAAAATATAAAAAAGATACCTCATTTCGAGATATCTTTTATCATTATATCCTTTAGGATATTTATGGTTTTAAAATAAACCCATCTTCTGGAACATACATTTCAAATTTTGGCATCTTATAGACAGAGAATGTATTGTCCATAACGAACGTGGCATAGTTTTCCACGCCATTGACTTGTACATATGCCAAGAGTTTGGTTCCTAAAACATCTTCGTCATAAGCAGATACCTTGATTCTGTTTTTAGGATTATCCATCTCTGGATTTTGTAAGCCTGTTTTCAACAATTTCTTGGAGTAGATAGGCAACAATTTGTCTTGTTTGAAGATAATTTGGTATTCTCCATCGGGATAATCTGGATTCTCTGGATAGACCAAAGTGGCTCCTATGGTTTTGATGTGCATCTGACCATTTTTATTGATAACAAATGCCGGTGCGACATTAGGATAAATTAATTCGCGGGAGAACAATTTGTTATGCTCTTGATCGTAGACAGTAAGGCGAGAATATGGGAGATATAACTCCACTTCTTTTCCAAGTGTTACTTCACTATCATTAGCGATTTTCATAGCAAAATAGCCCTCAATTCCTTTTAATGAAAAATAAACGGCTTGGTAATCGGTCTTTTGCTCAATGAATTCTAATTTGGCCAAAACCTTTAAAGAATTAGGGATTTCTTCCATGGAAATATAATCTGGCTTGATGGCCAAATTAACTTGATTGTCGAAAGCTTTATCAAGAAGGTGTCCAACAAATTCTTCTTTTAGTGTGAAAGATTGATCACCCATTTGGAGATTATCGCCACTAATGACAACTGGAATTTCATCTTCATGAGGAATGCCCATGATAGCTTTATGAGTTTCCACGTCAAAGAGATAAACATGATTCATATCAAATTCCGCATTGATTTCTTCGTTAGCGCGTATTTTGGCGTTGAAAGGAATCTTAATAATGAATTGATCTTTTCTATTTTCCATTTTGGTGTAGAGGATAGATTCATCGCCTAAGTGCTCCACAACATCTACGAATACTTTTAAATTCCCCGTCCCTGGACGAACATGTTCTGGTCTAATACCGAGCAAAACTTTTTGTCCAATGTATTTTTGATTGGCTAATTGTTTCGCTTTAATTTCCGGGAATTCGACAATTAAATTGTCGGAATCGTGCAATTTGGCTTTTAAAGTCTTGCCATCCATGAATAATTCGGCATCCAGGATATTCATCTGTGGGGATCCTAAGAAGGTGGCAACAAAGAGGTTGCAAGGATCTTCAAATAAAGTAATAGGAGTGTCGACTTGTTGAATGAAACCATCTTTCATAACAACAATTCTATTACCCATTGTCATAGCTTCGGTTTGGTCATGAGTAACATAGATGAAAGTGGTTTCTAATTTTTCATGCAGTTTTGTAATTTCGCTTCTCATAGAGACACGGAGCTTGGCATCTAAGTTAGATAATGGTTCATCTAATAAGAAGACTTTGGGATCACGAACAATGGTTCTGCCTAAGGCCACACGTTGTCTTTGACCACCAGATAAGGCTTTGGGTTTACGAGACAATAATTCGGAGATTTCTAAGATTTCAGCAGCCGCTTTAACACGACGATCAATCTCATCCTTAGGGACATGTCTGAGCTTCAATCCGAAAGCCATATTATCATAGACGGTCATGTGTGGATAAAGGGCGTAACTTTGGAAAACCATGGCAATATCCCTGTTTTTTGGTTCCACTTCATTCATTAATTCACCATCAATATATAACTGGCCAGCAGTTATTTCTTCTAAACCTGCGATCATTCTTAGGGTGGTTGATTTACCACATCCGGAAGGACCAACAAAGACGACGAATTCTTTGTCTTTGATTTCTAACTCAAAATCATTAACCGCTCTTACGCCTCCGTCATATACTTTGTAAACGTGTCTAAGTGTTACATCTGCCATAATATTAGGCCTCCTTTGTTTCGTCTTTTTCGACTTTATATAAACCCTTACCTACCATTTCAGGGTAACGTTCTTTATTAATGTATTTATCAAACGCAGAATGGGAGATAAGTGTATATAACACAATCACCACACTATTGAGGACAGCAAATAGGAACATGCCTATTGCTAATGTAATTAGATTTATGCAGCACAGAGCAATCAATGCTCCGGTCGAGAATAAATAGACCAAAAAGGTCTTCCAATTTGTTAAACCAAGAAAAGCAAACGAATTCTTAAAAGTGGCAAAGAAAGGATTGGAATAATAGGCATCCTGAGTGAAATTTAAGGCAGTAACCATACCAAATAATAATATTAATATTATTAAAGCGCCAATTCCAATTCCACACCAAATAGGTTGTTCATGCATAAATATGAGTAAATAGCTGCCACCCATAACAAATCCGAATAAGATAATGCCAAAGATAGCGCCATTGATTAAAGCGTGTTTCCAATTCTCTTTGATGCCCATAAAGAAATCGATAGAAACGGTGATGCCTTCTTGCCAGACTAATTTCTTAATCGTATAAAAAGCACCTGCAAAACCTAAAAAGCCAATGAGCATGCAGGGAAGCATAATAAGCATAGAATAGAAAATTAATGAGAAGAGATATTCTGACTTATCGCTAGCGATAGCCGCCGTTTCTAGGAAATTAAAATAAAATAAATCCACAGCTAAAGGGATAAAGAACATAAAGGTAAAACAAGACAAAGCAAATAAAGTCATCTTACGATGTCTTAATAAATCAAAGAAGACTTCCTTTCTATTGTGAGGAAGGGATTGAACGGCTTCTTTGTCGGTAATGTGCTTTTCTTGTTTTTTAAACATTACATCCCCCAATCCTTTGCGACGTTAAGAGCATTATTGTGATCTTGGTTCGGTTTAGTGGCGTATTCTCCAATATTTTCACTTTTTCCATTCAAGAACATATAACAATCTTCATCCGGTAAAGTCATATATTCTTGGACTTTTTCTTTATCCACTTTAATTCCACAATTAACATCTTCTTGTTTATAGAAGTTATAGCCTTGGTAATAATCATTTATTAAGTCTTCTTGAAGATCGATTGCGAAGGCTGAAACATTTAGGGTTTCCAATTTGGAAAGAGGAATAATGAGGACATCTGCGGAATTATATCCCGCGACAGAAAGTTTTGTATAATATTGGGAATCTACGGGTTTTGCCGAGATAATAGAGACACTTTTTAATTCGTTTTCTTGGTATTTCTCTAATAAATCAGTTTTTAGTTTTTTATCATCTTTGACCTCTCCTGATATAAAGAAAATTAATGTTTTATAAGCGGGTGTGCGATGGGCAATACCAAATATAAAATTCATTCCAAAGACAATAATTACAGCGGAAACAATGTATAGAGGCCAGGTATATTTTAAGACCCCTTTGATTCTTTTCTTCTCTACAGCGTTCATGCATGCTTCTCCGCGGAAAGAAGAATTCTTTGATAAGTGGTAATCGTTAATCGATCACCAATTTCGTAAGGCAAATCATTTTTTAAAGCAAAGATGACTTTGTCTTGGCAGCTTAATCCGATATGATAGCGAACATATAACGGATAAACATATAAACCATTGACATAACATAGTTCATTGCTTTTCTTTAAAAATTCCACTTCTTCAACCGGTTTAATACCACTATCATATCCTTTGAAATAGCGGTATTTGGCGTTCAAGCCAGAATAGACATTAGAGAAGAAATAGATTGCTAACCAGCTAAATAAAATGGTTATAACAATGGCAATGATGAGATTTACTAGATATTCTTCGCTGGCCAATATTACTAAAAGAACATCGCCAACGATAACTAATGTGAAGATAATGGAAAACACCAAAGAATGCCGAAATAGAATGGATTTGGCTTTTTGGTATTCATAATCAATATCAACACAATAATTCATAATTAATTAGCTTCTAAACCAGCAATGATAGATTCTTTAATTATGCTGCCCCAAATGACATATCCATAATAGGATAGATGGAGACCATCAGTGCGGAAATACGCCGCATTTGGTTCACCATTTTGTTTTAATAAAGCCACACCTGGATTAATTAAAGTTAACCAAGTATTGTTAGATTGATAAGTGCGAATTCTATCATTAACACTATTAATAGTGTTGAAATAGGATTTATAACCAGGAATGAGGTTCATCATAATATATTGCACCTTGGTATCAGGAAGGGCTTGATGCGTGTTATTAAAGAAAGTTTCTAAACGAGTATAAATAGCATCAGCGGATTCTTTTGAATTAATAACGTTGTTGATTCCCACATAGTACACCACCATTTTTGGTTTATAAGGGAATACTAATCTTTGATTTAAATAGTTATCCCATTGTTCAATAGTGGTTCCACCGATACCGTGGTTATAGCAAACGATTGGATCCATATCTTCTTTATAAGTGGTCCAGAATTCGATAGAAGACGAACCTGCTAACATAACGTGATAACTTTCTTCTTCTAAAGCATTAGCTTCATAGTTTTTTGCTTTGCTTTCATAATTCGCGTTACTAATGTAATAACTTGAGGAATCGTTTTTAACGGCAATTTCAGTTGTTTCGCTTCCACAGGTGACTTTAATAGTATTCTCTTCATAAATAGCGGTGATAGTTTTATTGGCTTTCACACGATATTCCAAATAAGGGAGAACATTATCGCTATGTCCAGATAATTTCGTAATTCCAGCGGTAGGTAATTTGACAGTGTCGTTTTCCACTTTGAAATACATGATGGAATCAATGACATAATCTACGCTTGCACTGTCTTCTAAAACAGTGCTTGGTGGAGTATATGGAGGTTCCGCCTTTTGCTCTTCACTAGTTATTTCCCATTTGGCAAATAAACGAGTGTTTTGCATGACTTTTTCCGTAGTAAAATCCCATTCGTTTAAGCATTCTTCTTCTTTAAACCAACCTAGGAAATCGAAATATTTTCTAGAGGGATCTACTGGCTTATCAACGAGACTGTTCTTACTAACTTGCACGGTTTTATAGATGAGATTATCACCTTTCCCAGTATAGCCATTTGATAATTCAAATTCTTCTCTAGAATAGTTGTTAAAGAAATCAACGAGACAAGAATTAGCATCTGCATAAACCATAGCAAAATGAACGGATACACCAATGGTTAAGGCGGTACAAGCTAAGGCAGCACCGATAATAGTGAAAATTTTCGCTTTTTTATTCATGGCACTCCTCCTTTAAATGTCTTAGAAGTTCATCTTCTTTACATGTGGCTAAGCACACCACTTTGTCTCCAGCTCCATAGTAGATGTATAAAGTTCCATCCTTCGGTACTACTGCAGTGGGGAAAACACAGCCATTATAATAGCCATTAGTTTCATATGGTTCTTATGGTTCCATTATGAAATCTTTAGTGCGAGCAATAATCTTAAATGGATTATTTAAATCTAATAAAATAGCGCCAACACGATAAGCATCATCTTTTAAGGAAACGCCATGATAGAAAACTAGCCATCCATCCTTGGTCTTAAGAGGTGGGGTGCTGGCACCGATTTTCTTATCTTCCCAATCGGTTTCTCCTTGCATGAGAAGTTGATAATTATCCCAATGTAATAAATCATCACTAGATGATAACCAAATAGCGGGATTCTTATTAGGATAGCCTTTTCCACATCTTTCCATTGCGCGAGAAAGCATATAGAATTTTCCATTTATGGTTTCTGGGAAAATAACGACATCACGATCATCAAAATGAGAATCGGTAATGGGGCCTAATTTCTTCCATTTTCTTAAATCGGAAGAGATTGCTAAATGAGTCAATGTGTTGTTATAAACAAGGACCTTTGGTCCATATTGAGGTTGGAAGCCAAAATATTCTTTATCTTCTCTCCAATATTGTCCAGGAGGGAAAGGACGAGAAGCATAGGTGAGGTAGAAATAATCACCCATTTTTACTAAACGAGGATCTTCACAACCACCAGCATCTAAACCATTGGGGTCAGGAGTAATTAAAGGCTTGTCGCTTTGTCTAACAAAATTAAAGCCATCTTTACTAGTTGCTAAACCAATATGAATAATATGGGTTTTATCATTACCAGCAGCGCGATAAAGCATGCAAAACTCATCTCTTTTTTCATCATAGATAGCCGCAGGGTTTAAAACACATAGTTCTTCCCATTGATTATTTGGATTAGGTTTTAAGATTGGATTATTTTTATATTTTTGTAATTTCATAAAACTTCCTCCTAGCTAATAGCGCTAACTGTATAGTCTAAATAATCGATTTCTTTGATTAAACGAATATTGTCGACATAGATATCACTTGTGGCCGCTTCTTCGGTATCTTTATAACGATTAACAATACCAAAGGAGATAGATTCAATATTCTTAGCGGTCTTAGAAGAGATTCTCTTGTTGTAATAAGTTACCGCATCAGTAAAGTAATCAAAACCAATTTCATAATGCGTCCATGTAGTTGGAATGTTACTAATTGTGCATCTCATCTTATATAAAGTGGTACCCACTCTCCAATTAAGATTGAGATAGACAATGGCTTTGCCATCACCCTTAAGGTCTAAAGAAACACCTTTAGCAGTAATAGTTTTCTTAAATGGAGTGGCACGAACATAAGAAACAGAAGTCGAACCTTTATAATGCATCTTAAGGGAATGCTCTCCACCTTGCGAAGAAACATCTTCGCTTCGTGAAATAAGGTTATAGTCTAAGGTAGAACCATAGCTCCAATAATCGAATAAATCCTCTTCTTCTTTATATGTTTCAAAAGTTTCCACGGTGATTTGATCTGGATTATCAGCATCTTCTTTAATGCTTTCCATTTCTTTAATAGAAGAAACAGTGTCATTAGTGAAATATAGTTCATCTAAATAGACAGGGTTAGCAATTGCGTAAGTGGGGTATCCATTACCGGATTGATCTTTATAGAAATATTGGAAACCTAACGCCATATGAATGATATGTTCGCTCGCTAATGGGTGAGGATCATCGATTAAATCGGCCTCATTGACTAATTCAAAGTCAGCGAAAGCAATTGTGTAATTGTTCCAATCTTTGAGTACTTTCTCGATTGTATAACGATACCATTCGCCAGAATCCATCGTTAATTGGATGGTAAGCTCGGCCGCAACATCTTCTTCATCTAAATAAGAAACATTAGGGTCTTCTGATTTAGGCGTAGCATCTTTTAACCAGATTGAGAAGGCTGCTTTACCAACCGCTGCGGAAGCATCCATATATAATTGATAGACCGCTTGTTCCATATCCGCTTTATAGTCAAATTCCGCGCAGAAAGTATTCTTTCTCTTGTTGACTTTGTGAATAGTATCAAGCTTCATAGCTTCATCTTTATTAGCGGTGCTTTGTTGCCAATAATAATACAATTCGGTATAGACATCATAATTATTGAAGTCTTCGATACAGCCATCTTCAGAAACAGTGCGTTTTCTATTAGGCACTAAATCATCAATGTTCACCACTTCTAAATCTTTAATAGAAATAGTTCCGGTTGCATAGTTATCCGCTAAGCCAACATTGAATTTTTGGATGAAATAGAATTGCTTAGCGCCATCACCATTCATAGTGTCTACTCTTTGGAAAGCTTTTAATGGAATAATCAATTCTTTATAATCGCCTTTTGTTAAGAAAGAGAAATTCAATTTAAATTGCCATCTATCATTATCTTCTTCAAGGATTCTAAAGTAGAAGACAGCATCCGCGCTTGTGCCTGTATATTTAATATCCATACGTAAGGCATCGCCTTGAACGAGATATTTATAAATGTTGATATTTTGGAAACCATATCCATTGAAACCTTTGGGGTTAGTAGCGCTGCGAGCTTCATAACCAAGTGTTATTTCGCTACCATCTTCAGAAATGGTTTTTTCAAAATCAAAATTTTCATATGTCCAATCTTTTGTATCGGTACATCTGAAATCGACTTTATCCACGAACATATTTTTATAGTTTTCAAATTGCACCGCTTTGATGTTAGAGATCAAACAAACGCCATCACCGAATGTCTTTTCAAAAACGATTTCAAAATAACGTATATGTTGCCAGTCAAAAACACGATTATCAATATTGGTGCCGGCTGTTCTTAATTCGAAATCTTCATATTTCATTAATATAGTTTGCTTGGAATTGTTGGAGATTTGCACTTGCTTGTGCCAATATTCTCCATCGTAATCAAGCACACGAATTAAAACAGTCGCGTCGTGTCCAGAATAATAAAAATTAAAATAGAAAGAGTCAGTACCATATAATTCACGGTCTTCTGTTTTAGTGACGACAATCCAACCATCACTCTTAGGAATGCCTTGATTGGTATGTTCTTTGTCAAAAACAATAGCTAAAGAATCTTTGCCATTATTGAAGAAGTTGCTTCTATCAATTGAGATATCCGCGTAGCTACCTTCTTTATGAAGAGCCCAGTCTTGTGCATCTTCAATAACGATAGGTATTTCGCCCACTTTGATGGATTCGTAGAAGAAATTACCCATTTCATCACATCTTTGGGTGTGGTCTTTGTTAACGGCGGTTACTCTCCAATAATAGAGAACATCTTTTTGTTGTAAAGTGTAATTTAAGGTGAATTCGGGTTTAGCAATGTTACTTTCTTTAACATAAACATCATCGGTATATTCATTGCTAAAACCACTATTATTAGCGATTTCAATTTGATAGAAATCAGCGTTAGAAGCCTCTTCCCAAGTAAAAGTTAAACCTTGGTCTGTAGAATAACCATTCTCAGGAGTTAATAGTTTAAAGGAACCAATCTCACCTTTGTGGCGGGGATGCTCGACAGTATGGCTATCAAACTCTTCACTAACACTACTAGATGATGTATTGTTCGTTGTACATCCCATCATGAGCAATGGGAGCAATAATAAAGTTAAGAATCTCTTTTTCATATTAAAGCTCCTTACTCGATAGAACGACCATGGAATTGCCAGGAACACTGATTTCGATTTGATCTTTCAAACTAAGGTCTAAAATTTGGTTTTCACTAACAAAACCATCTTCACCTATCTTTAATTCATTTTCGTTATAAATATAGAGATAAATTTTGCCAGAATCAGTGAAATTCTCTGCAATTCTAAAGGTTTTTGTTACAGAGAGGGCCGCTCTATTGATGCCTACGACACCGGCATATTCATCGTTAGGACCGATGACTGCCATGCTTCTAAAGGTCTCATCAATTTCAGGATTATTAGCGTCATAATCAAATATCTTAGAGCCTCTTCTCATGAGGTTAGTTAATAAGGTAGAAGAGTGATACCAAGGTCTTAGTTTTTGTTTGGTAGCACTATCACTATTTAAAGAAGAGAACATACCCCAACCTTTGGAGCAGGAAGTGCCATCGGCCAATGACATAAAATGCATGCCATCATCGAAATCCCAATAGACAACAGAAGAGACACCAGCAATAGCACATTGCAAAGTGTAATCCGCCATTCTTAATCCATAGGAGAAATTAGCGATATAAGCATTGGAGTCTGTTTCGGCATCTTTACCATCAAATAAGCCTGCTTCCCAAATATGTGGCATTCTTGTCACACCTAATTGCTTATCTGATTTTTTAATCTTTTTATACATATCTTTGATACGAACGGCTAAATCACCGGTATCGATAATCATATTGGGACAATAAACATGGAAACCATAATCGCCCACTTGTTCCCTTAAGGTTTTATCTTTCGCGATACCCGAGAAATATTCATCGGTACCTTCAAAACCAGTGGTATCACCACCGATGATTTTAATATCGGTAAAGCCTCTGTCATCGAGAGCTTTGCGGACATTTTTCACACCCTTTGCCCAAATATCAAATGTGTTGTTATAGTTCTTTGATTTTCCTTCGATACCGGAATAATTGGGTTCGTTAGAATTGACAAAATATTTGATACATCTAATACCTTGATTAACTCTAAGATACTCAATAATATCCGCGGTCATTTTTGCCCATCTAATATCACTAGTGACTTCTTTCATCATGTTATATTCATCAATAGCGACTTGACCAGGAACGTTCCATGCGCCAAAAGCCACTTCAATATTATGATCATCACAATATCTCAGGACATCGATGGTGTTATTCATCAATTTGTTAGAGAAATTATATTCCCAAGTATCGTTATTCTTATCTTTGTCGCCTTTATCATCAAAATTGGTGATAAACCAGTCGTAGTTAAGCATGCATCTAGTAACTTGAGGATTTAATCTATCCATGATTTTTAAAGATCTTTCCCAAGAGTCAGAAGAGAGCTTATCGGGGTCTTCATAAGTACCCCATTCCACACCTAGGCCTTCAAAGTTTGTCAAAACGATATTGTCCTTGCGGAAAACAATATTTGTTTTATCGACATCTTTCTTTTGTTGGGCTTGACAACCCACGACGGTGATAAGACAAGAAGTTAATATGGGAAGCGTTAATAGTTTGCTTGTCTTATTCATAAATTATTTTCCTAAATTTGCATTAATTTCATCTAGAACACGTTTCCAGTTCACATTCTTATTGAATTCACTCTTATAGGCATCAATGGAGGTAAATGAGCCATAGTTATAGCAATATTTCAAAGCGAACGTATTAGCGTCTTCTAGTAGAGTTTCGGTTTTATCATTTTTGGTTTCTGTGGACATCCAGCTGATATCATCGGGTTCTTTCACCACTTTTAATAAGTCAGCATCTTTAGCGGCCTTCATTTCATTACTCCAATTATTAAAGAGTGTAAAGGCATCCATTTCGGTTAAAGGATCATAGGTTTTGGTATCATTTCCTAATGTCGCCATATATCTTAAGAATTTAGCGCCATTATTCTTTTTAATGTAGTTGCCATTAGCGTCCTTTTCCCAACCGATTTCTGATAATTCCACATCACCCTCTTCGTCGATTATGTAGTCATATCCTTCTTTGCCGAAGATAGCTAATCTAGTGCCTTCTTCGGTTAAAAGATAATCTAAAATGTCCAAGATTTTTCCTAATTTGAAATCGGAAATATCATAGTTAAACATAGTCATAGAGAACCAGTTTTCAATACCTTCTAAAGCGAATTTTCCATTTGGTCCTTTGATTTTTAAGAAAGCAGTAGCGTCATCTAAATTGACATTCTTGTGAATGCTATCGCCTTTGAAATCTTTTCTAAAGGAAATGTAATTAGATAAAGAGAAGTTATCATAGAAGACCGCGGCTTTATCACCTAAATAAGCTTTTTTAGCTTCGTTTAATTTGAAGTTAAATTGATCTTCGGAATAATAGTGTTTATCCATAACGAAGTCTTTTGCTACTTGCAAGCCTTCGATATATTTATCACTTGTGAAAGCGTTGATGGCTTTACCATTTTCATCCTTGGCGAAGCAGTGAGGAGCGTCTTTATAGAAATTAGTGACAGAAGGGAAGCCCCATGATTCATCCACGATAACGGATTTTTGATATTCATGTGGATTGGCCTTAAAGCCTCTTAAAAGACGTAAGAATTCATCCCATGTATAAACATCGCCTTCTTTATAAATAGGTTCATAGCCTTCGTCATTTTTATGAGCTTCATCAATTTCCTTGGCCCAGTCACGGCGATAGACATAAGTCATGTTAGAGAAGTCTTTTTGGTAATTAGAAATATCGTTAGCGATAGGAATACCATATATTTTGTTGCCCACCATTAAGGCTTTTTTGTTCGTAGCATTATCGATCATGGCTTTTAGATGTGGCCATTTCGACATATCGTCTGGAAGGGCCTTAATCATCATCTTTTTCACCCATTTTTCATAGGTTGAGCCAAAATTGTACGCTTTTAAGTTGAATTGAATAGCGTCGGTTAAGTTATTACCATTCATGGAAATGTTGACCGCTTCATCCCAGTTATCATATTCGTAATTTGATGGTTTAATTTTGACACCGAATTTTTCATTGAGAATTTCCGTGTACATGTCATCACCTGTAAAACCTTCAAAATAGACATTTTTCAGTTCTAAGATAAGACGACCATCCTTGTCGTATTTGTCTGCGCCTGAGCGGTTATTCACGCAGCCAGTTAGAGAGCCCATAGCTAATAAAGCTGTCACAGCGGCTCCAAATAATAGTTTAGTGTTTTTCATAGATAAACCTCCTTTATCCTTTAATAGCACCAACAACAATACCTTTTACAAAGAACCTTTGTAAGAAAGGATAGAAACACATCATAGGAACAATGGTGAAGAAAATACTCGCCATTGTCATACTCTCGCCAAAGCCTTCCTTGGCTTCGGGGTTTTCGATTGTGGAAGAAACTTTCGCAATCATCGTTCTTAAGACCATTTGTAATGGCCAAATCTTTTTATTATCAGGAATGAAAATCATCGCGTTATACCAAGAATTCCAGTTACCAACAGCGAAGAATAAACCAATCGTTGCTAGCATTGGTAAAGATAATGGTAAGAAGACTCTCACGAAGATGATGATATCGTTAGCGCCATCGATCTTGGCGCTTTCTTCCATTTCTGCAGGCAAGGAAGCAAAATAGTTACGCATTAATAACATATTGAATGTATCAATTGCGCCCGGAATAATCATGACCCAAATGGTGTTCATCATTCCTAATTTTTGAATAAGGATATAGTAAGGAATCATGCCACCGCCGAAGAACATGGTGACTAAAATCATATTCATAACCAAGTTCTTCCCGGTCCAATTCTTTCTTGATAAGGCATAACCAGTAATGACGGTAAAGAATAATTGATAGAGAGTACCACCGATAAGAAGAATCATGGTGATTCCAAAGCCAGACCATAACTGCTCATCTTGGAAGACTTTCTTATAAGAAGATAAATCTAAATCAGTGGGCCATAACAATAAATCAGAATGTAGATATGAACTTTCACTAGAAATAGAAATCACAAAAGCATTCCAGAAGGGGAAGATAATTAAGAAAGCATAAAAGACCAAAATAACACAGATAATGATATCTAATCCTTGAATCTTTCTTTCTCTTGAAGAGCCACGTGGCCTTAAAGGAAGTCTTTCTAATTTGGGTTTTTTCATAATTAGATAATCCCCCTTTCACCACAAGCTTTAGCAATTCTATCTACGATAATAACCAGAGTGAAACTGACCACTGATTTAAACAAACCAATAGCGGTACCAATACCAGCGGAATCGCTACCGACAATAGCGTGATAGTAAATATAAGTATCGATGATGTTAACATCATCTTGAATCAATCTATTTCCGAGATTCAAAATCTGATCAAATCCGGCGGATAAAACACCACCGACAGACATAATTAACAAGAGAACAGCGGTCGGTCTTATACCAGGAAGAGTGATGTGCCAGATCTTTTGTAAACGGGTGGCACCATCGATATCCGCGGCTTCATATTGATCTTGAGGAATACCTGCCATGGTAGCTAAATAAATGATGGAACCCCACCCGGCTTCTTTCCAAATATCACTAGCAAAAATCATGCCAAAGAAGAAGCCTTTATCAGCGAGGAAGTTCGTTCGGCTTCCTCCCATCGCCGCAATGACAGAGTTAACCGCTCCGTGATAAGCAAATAACGAGAAGATAAAACCAGAAACAACAACCCAAGATAAGAAGTGTGGAAAGGTCACGATAGTTTGAATGACTTTCTTGGTTTTAATCATTCTTAATTCATTAAGAAGAATAGCAATCAAAACAGCAGCGATGAAAGAGATGATAATTTTGATAGAACCAATCATCAAAGTGTTTCTAAAAGCTAACCAGAATTTTGGTTCCTCAAAGACTTTAACAAAGTTATCAACACCATTCCATGGAGAACCAAGAATACCTAATTTGGGATAATAATCTTTAAACGCCAATAAGACCCCATACATAGGGACATAGCAAAAGACGATATAGAAAACTATCGCGGGGATAATCATGAGAACCAAATATTTGCTTCTCCAGAACTTACCACCGAATTTTCTAAAGACGTTGTTTCGCTTGGCAATAGTCGTTAGTTCCATAATCCTTATCTTTCGTATTTGAGAATATAATCAATCACTGTATCAATATCAGTAAATAGTAGTTCGGTAACAGTATCTGCGCCACCGGCATAAATAGCAATTCGTCCGGTTTTTGCATCGGTTAAACAAGAAACAGGGAATAAGACATTAGGGACATATCCACTTGTTTCATATGGTTTTTCGGGAGCTAATAAGAAATTCCCACATCTATGTAAAACTTTGCTTGGATCATCTCTATCCACGATAGCAGCACCGATAGAATAAACTAAGCCAGAGCATGTGAGATTAGCGCCATGGAAGAAAATGAGCCAACCTAAATCACATTCAATGGGTGTGGGGCCCGCTCCAATTTTCGTGCCACACCACCATTCATATCCTTTTTCCATAACATGACGATGTTGTCCCCAGAATTCCATATCCTTGGAATAAGAGAGGAAAATATCACCAAACATCGTATGACCAGAATCACTGGGACGTGATAACATAGCGTATTTATCTTTAATCTTTCTTGGGAAGAGAACACCATTCCTATTGAACGGTAAAAAGGGATTATCAATTAATTCAAAATCTTGGAAATCTTTTGTTTTAGCAATACCTAATGTTGGTCCATGGTTGCAGGTACAAAAGATGACATAATATAAGCCTTCTAATTCCACAAGACGAGGATCATAAGCATATTCTAAACGGACTTGATTACCATCTTTATCATGGAAAACAATAGGGTCTTTTTGGAAAGTGAAATGAATACCATCTTTAGAATGACCAAGGAATAAATAAGGGACACCATTTTGTGTATCCGCGCGGAAAACACCCACAAATTCCCCATTAAATGGCATAACCGCACTATTAAAGACACGGGATGCATTTGGAAATGGATTCATCTTGATAATAGGATTTTCCGAATATCTCCAAATAGGTGCTTCACAACCTTCTGGACGAGGTTGGAAGGGCATGTTATTTAATTCTTTTCCAAGTATTTTGTGTTTCATAATATTTCTCCCTATTTCTTTTCAATGTTTGAATCTCTTTCGATATAGTTACATCTAATAACAATTTGTGAATATGGTATTTGATGCGATTTGATGGAATTGGCGACATATTTAGCCACTTCTTCTCCGATTTCTTGACGCGGAATATTAAAGGTAGATAAACGTGGGGACATAAATTCTCCAGCGCGAATATTATCAAAACCAATGACCGAGATATCTTCTGGTACGCGTTTCCCAATACGATTGATGGTTTTAATAGCATTTAAAGCAATGATGTCGTTAGCACACACCACAGCGGTAATAGGATTATTTTTAATCGCGGATGTGAACATTTCTTCGTCGGCATAATTCTTCTTTTCATTATTAAAAATAATGGAATATGGTTTAACTTCCCCTTTATGGTTTTCTGTGCACGCCATAAAGCCTTCATGCCTTTCTCTAAAGGAAAGGGAATGAGAATCGCTACCATAGAAAGCGATATTAGTATGTCCTTGTTGAATCAACCTTTGGGTAGCTAAATATGTGGAATCATAGTTAGAAAACTTAAATTGTGTAGCTTCTGAATAGAAAGTTTTAGGATCTACGATAACTGTGGGCTTATTTTTATTAATTAAGATGTTCATGATTTGCATAGGCGTCACGTGTATGACGATAAAAGCGCTGCATGAAGTTTCTTTTAATTTCTTTAATAAACTGTCATCGATTTTTTCTTCATCAAAGACAAAGTATTCCATGATCAAATTACTTCTTGATAAGGTGGAAGAAATGGAAGTGATGATAGGTTGCCAGAAATCTTCTTTAAAAAGAATCCTACCGGAAGCAATTAAAAGAACATGGTTAGAAGAAACCTTATAGGCTTTTAATTTTTGGGTGTCATAACCTAGTTCAGCGGCTTTTCTAATAATTTTGTCACGTGTGGCATCAGAGACATTATTTTTGCCTCCTAAAGCGCGAGATACTAAGCCTTTAGTTACTCCACACTCTAATGCAATTTGATCTAATGTTGGTTTTTTCATAATCGTTCACTCTTTTATTATTCGTTGGTAAATATGGTATCAACCGCAATGTCGGTGGCTAAATCACCTGTCACTTCCGTTACTGTAAAGGTCACCTTTCCAGTATCGGTGTTAACAACATAAGTACCTTTTATCACACTATTTAAAACACGGATGGTCATGATTTGAGTGTCATCATTCATTTCCATGGTGTATTGTCCTAAAACATCTTGGTGTTCGCCATAAGTGAAGGAAACTTTATCTCCCTCATCGAAGGTGAATTGAGCAGCTCCACCACCAATAACCCCATTCAAACTCATGTCTTTTGGAGCATAGAAGAGAAGTGATGGATCTAAATCAGCGCTGGAATAATAGGCTAAATCCATATTTAACCAACCATTATTGGCTTCATCGGTAATAAGCATGACCGCGAATCCATAATATGTTTCATTTGGATCTAGACTGACTGTATAGGCTTTCCAATTTTCTCTAGCTCCAAGAGTATAGGTGGCTGAGACATAATAGTTTTCGCCTTGTGTCTCATTAGTGACATGCTGTGTCTTGTAGACCATGATTTTTACGGAAGTAGCGGATCCACATTGACTCTTTAGATAAATGGTGAATTTGTCAGCACCAGTATGACCAGATGCGGTGCCATTAAAGAGTTCCCATTGCATATATCTCATATCAGCATAAGCACTCTTTCTAATCTTGAGAGATTGTTTGCCATCTTGATAAGTAGAAGTATCAAGTTGTAATTGATCTCCACTACCACCCATAAGGGCCCAACCTTCTCCACCGACTGGTGATGAATCACCGCCATTATTATGCATATCGCAATAATAAGCACCGCGAGCGCCACTAATAGTGCTCATATCAGTATTGTTCTGATAATACATCATGCCATCTTCGGTATATGATTCAGCATTTTCAAGACAATCAAGCTTTGTAAAGTTCGTGTTGTTTAAAACATTAGCAATATCATCGGTGCCTTCAATTTCTTTGAATGTGAATGTACGGCAATCTTCTGATACTTCAGCGATGTAGTTGGTTTCGCCAAATGTCAAAGTGATATCT